>VTLG01004151.1_pt1 | contig 34664 bp, 50 predicted proteins | sample 4694571 | NCBI WGS metagenome assembly VTLG01 (sample SAMN12604809, study PRJNA352737) | marine metagenome | biome: ENVO:00000447; feature: ENVO:00000209|ENVO:00000569|ENVO:01000036; material: ENVO:00002151; isolation source: viral sequences binned using virsorter ...
AGTTTGTGTTGTTTCTCCAAGAATTACTTTCAGTTCTGAATCAGCATTGATCTGAAAACTAAAAGCAAAGGCAGTTTGCGAACCATTAGTAGTGTACTGAACCCTGCGGTTTGTATCGTTAATGTTAAATGTTGCCATGTAATTCTCGCTTATAATATTTATACACTATATAACCCATATTATCAATCCTTACTTCTTCAAAGCATCTATTCTAACTTTTAAACTAGGATACTTTTTCAATAATAAATGTTTGCCACTTTCTCTAGCATCTGCAAGTATACTATTTAATCTTATATAACGATCCTCTAAATCACTTACTTGATAATCATTCTTTTTTATTTCAGCATTTAATTTTGTTAATAAACTTTGGTTTGGATTGTATCCTTTATCATTCTCACCTAAATGAACATTTTTACTTAATTTGTTTGAGATATTTATAAAACGAATATGGTCGTTGATTTGTTCAGCAGATAGTTGTACACCACCTATTTTTTCTTTATGCCTTGTAAAAGTTCCAATTCTTCTTTCAGATAAAAATGTTAATTCTTCATTAAGTTCAGTAAATTGTGGATTAGATATTCTGATTGGTGAAACTAAATTATAATTTAGACCATCACTTTGTTGTTTAACTTCTCCCCACATATTTAAACCATCTGGTAAGGTTTCAGAAAAACGAGGATTTTTACTTAAAGCCTGATTATAAGATTCATAAAAACCTTTCATAACAGTAGGTAAATAAGCATATTCCGCTTTAATTAATTGTTCTTCAGAAAGTTTTGTACTTGAAGCATCTGGATTTTTTATTCGGTCTATTAAACCTGAATAGGCTGTAGCACCAACAATATCAATACCAGGTGTATATAAATCCACCATACCTGTAGCTGTAAACGCAACATCGGATGCTTTTTTAACAAGAAACTTTCCCATGCGTTCACCAAAACCTTCTGGCACTCCGTATGGATTACCAGCCGCTTTAGCTAATTCTGAAACACCTTGAAGGAATGGCATATTAGTTGCGTATTGAGCTGCCGCTAAAGTTCCTGATTTGAATATATTTTCTAAATCAACTAGGTTTTGACTATCAGAGTTTTGTGCATAGTAAGCATAGTCAGCTGCCATAGATAGAACTGCTGACATAGGGTCAATTCTAGAAAAAGTATAACCAACATAAGTGCCATCATCTTGTTTAAAATTAATTGAATATCTATCTATACCCATACTTGTTAAGTATTTTCGTGCTTTAGGATCACTTGGACCACTACCAACAATTTTAATATTATCACCAAACTGACCCATTGCTATAGCTACCATCATACCAAATGTAGAATTACCTACTAATAGTTTAGACATAGCTCTGTCAAATTCTCTACCAGATGGTACAGGTCCTGGACTTATCTCATTAGCTGCCATTCTATATCTGCCAGGTACTTTTGATTTTAATGTTTGATATATAGGAGACCAATTTAGAGTTCTGTCAAATGCTTCTTTCATAATATTTGTAGGTGTTTTACTAAATGGAACAATCATTTTACCACCAGGTACTGTGTTAGCTAATTGTACAAAACTCGCCCAATATCCTTCTGGATTACCTTGAAATGTTCTAATTTTAGCTTCTTGAGCCATCATATCTTTTATAGATTGATTAGGTTCAAGTAATGTATTTGCATAAGCATTTTGTCCTAAATCTTTAGCTTCTGCTTTACTCAATCCACTTCTTCTTGCATTATCATAAGCCATAGCACTTTCTCTATAAGCCTCTCTATACAATACTGCTCGTTCAGATATAACTTTAAAAAACTCATCCTCCGAACCTAGAAATCTTCCTGGCAATCTAGCAAGTATTCCAAGTATATCAACGGCACCAGCCATCACGTCACCTTCTGAAATACTCTTTGTTATATGAGCAATATTATCTGTTCTACCTATAGCTCTTCTATTTTTAAGGTCAATTTTACTTGCAAAATCTCCTGCCTCACCTGTGACCATTGATGAACCAAAAGCTCTAAAAGCATCTTTTAAAGACATCATCATTCCATGAGATTCAGCAGCAAACTCTCCTTTGTATACTCTATCTCCAACAACTCCTCTTCTACCTCCGAGTGTTCTTACTTCACCAATTATTCCAGCTACACCAGCTTCGGCTGCCTGTTGAACTTGAAATATAGCATTACCAGCTGTATTAACAATATGTGTAACAGGACTTGAGAGTATACCATTTATAAATAATTCCATTAAAGTATCATAAGTTCTTAATGCAAAACTATTTCTTGCGTATTCTGCTCTGCCAGGACTTGGTAAAGATAAAAATGTTTGAGCATGAAAATCTATCATATTATCGTCAAGATTGTTTACAAACTCATCTATTCTATTTGTATAATCACTTAAATTAATATTTTCTAATTTTTGTGCGGCTGATATAGCTCCTAAACCCCTACCATATTCAGATACAGCTCCAGATACCTGACCGAGTAAATTTGTTTGTAGTGATACAAGTAATTTAAATTCTTTAAATAGTTCTTTTTTCTTTTCAGGGTTAGTTGTTTTAAGTATGACTTTTGATTTTTCCTCCAAGTCTTGACCTAGTTTTAGGGTTGCTATTAAACCACCTAAAGTATCTTCCACCCTAGGAACTTCTCCAGGTTTTCTTGATAGTAATTTATAAGCTATTTTATCAAATCCATTGGCTTCTGCTGCCGCAACCATTGTTTCTATTGTTTGTTTTGGTCTGCGTAAAAACTCAAATAATTCTTTGTTATCATCTTTAATTTTAGTTAGAAGCTCTGCTAGGTTTACTTGGTCTAACCCTTTTGCTTTCATAACAACTTTAGCTATATTTAGACCTGGTCCTTTATATCCATTAAGTTTTAATGATTCATTAAGAGCTTTTACAGCATCAGCACTTGCACCTTTAATAAGAATTTCACCACCTTTACCTTTTGATATTTCGTCATCAGGTGCAGAATATTTTCTTATTTCTTTTTGTACATCTTCGGCTTTGCCAAGTTGTTGAGATAGATACTCAAGACCTTTTTTAATTTTCTGAACCATTACTCGTTCTCCTGACCAACGACAAGTGGTGTTGCACTAAACATCGCCATTCCTTTTTTAACTTTTTCTTTTAGCTGTGGTGTTAGTTCTATGCTAAATCTTTTTTCAGGTATATTATGCAAAGGTTCGTCAGATTTAGGATACTGATTTGGTAACATTATACCTTTATCTTTCTGTATAGCATTTTTATCTAACTTCTTAACAATCTTCTCTGCATTCTTTGGAACAATCTCATCATAGAATTTAGCCACACCTACATTTCTCCATCGATACATTTGTGCCTTGCCGGGACTTATTGCTACAAAATCATATCCTTCATCAACTGCTTTAGATAAAATTCTTTTTAGAGTAAGCTGTGTCCATTTATCGGTATCTGTTATGAATGGTGCTTTTGATACTCCGCTAAATTGGTTTTGTCTGTTTTTTAATATTTGCCTTACCAATACATTTTGTTCTGTTTCGGGTAATGTAATCATAAGTTTTCCATCTTTATCGTTACTTCTTTTGGGTAAATATCTTTTATCACCATCAAAAGCTAAAGAACCTTTTCTTAACATCTTTAAAATTTCAAATTTTTCTATAGCAGCATCTTTTGTTCTAGCTCGTTGTTCATATAATTTATAAAATTCATTAAAAGGAATTAGTTTTTCATCTGATTGCAAACTAACTTTAACATTTTCATCTAATATTAAATTATTTTCGTTAATTAACTTTTCTATTCTTTTAGGCACAAATACATTTTTGTATGAATCTTCTAATCTATTAATTAAATTTTGTTCTGCTGTTTTTAATTGTGCTAATTCTTCTTGAGAGGGTTTCAAACCTCGTTGTCTAGCTTGTTGACCCCAATCCGATTGAATCTCCTCTACATAAAATACTTTCTTACCATCGCTTGTTGTTCTATCTTTTGTTCTAAAATGAGCAATGACATTCATATCATCAAAATGACTCTCGTCAAATTGCACTTTAGGATCATCATATTTAATTAAAAACTCTCGGTAGTTATCTCCGCCTGGTTCTGTGTATTCTCCAAACCTTGTACCTCCAACCATCCCAGCACCAGCACCTCTATCCATCATATCTTCTTCTGCTCTTATTACCGCTTCGTTTAGTGAATATGGAACATCTCTTGTATATGGAACATCTCTTGATTGACTTGGGTTTCTTTCATTATAATCAATAGCATTACGGGAATTACTGCTATCTGCTTCTGACCTAAATATAGAATAACCTACATCATCACTTCCTGTAATTGTATATCCTGTTTCTGGGTCAACATATTTCATAATAGGATTATCGTCATATTCTTCCTTTGCCATCTGCATTGCTTTTTCTCTAGTAAAGTCTGTTCTTGATTTATCTAAAGGACCTTCTTTAAAAATCTCATCTGCTCGTTCATTTAAATACTCTGGTCCATAAGCATCTTCTACGGACATTGGTGTTTCGTTTTCATTAAATCTTGATGCTAATCCGTCTAATACATCATCGCCACCACCAGACAACTCTACCTCATCTAATTCTATTCTGTTTGCATTGATCTGATCCTGTAGTTCTTGTTTAGTAATCTTGTCTTTATTGAGAACATCATCTAATCCTAGCCATTCTATCTCATCTGGTTTTACTCCAGCTTTGAGTAATTGTTGGCGATACTGTTGTCCTGTGCCTTTATTTTGTTTTAACTGATTGGTTACTTCTTCTGCTTTAGAGTAAAAGTTAAGGCGGTCTACTTTTGATTTTAGATTTATAACCTCGCCTTTATTAGGAGCTAGTTTAGATAAACCTTTATCTACCATCTTACCCATTTCACCTACACCCATACTTGATACAGTTACCGATCCTTGATCTTCATCTAATCTTTTTTGTGCAGACTCACCAACTTGTTGCATTTTATCTTTAACACCTCTAACTATTTGCGGACCTTTTTTTATTCCTGCATAGGCTGGACCTAACAAATCAAAAAACTCTCCTAGATTAAAACCAGACTTTGCGTCTTGCTTAAGTTCTTCACTCAGGTCTAAGCTATCTATTGCATTGTCAAACAAACCTCTATAAAATTCAGATCCAAAATTTTCTTTAGATAGTCGTTCAAATGTTTCTCCAAAGGCTTTTAATTTTTTACCATCTTCTGCACTCAACGCATCCTTAACTGCCACAGGTAAAGCAATAGCAAGGTCAGGTATAAAACCAGCGGTAGCTGCTCCCATTCCGCCAGCAACTCCTGTAACTCCTGAACCTACTTTTTCTAAACCAATACTTATGCTTTCTAGTGTTGACATTTCTGAATAAGGCTTCATAACTAGCATATCGTTTTCATCATAATCAAATTCTAGCTCCATACCTGTAGCTCGTAGATTACGACTATCTTCAATATAATCTAAAATATCATCGTCATTCATTGCCATAGTCCTTTTTGTAATCATTAATCTGTTTTAATAAAGATGAAATTGAAGGCTTAGACTTTTTATTATACCTTTGTATTGTTGTGTTTTTATTTGACATTATGGCAATTAAAAGTTGTTCATAATTTTGTATTGAAAATTGATCAGAAATTTCTATAGGTACCTCTAACTTTTGAATTTCATTCTTTATTCGTAAAAAGTTTATTGACATATTTGTTTTTAATTTTAAGGAAATAGTTTTGTTAATTTCATCTTCTTGTTCTTTTAAATTATCATCTAACCATTTATTTACATCAAAAGACTTTAATTCGTTTTGTGCTTCGGCAGCGGCAGCTTTTAATCCACCACTTAATTTTGCATATAGTTTACTTTCTTTAGTTTCAGCTAAAAGTAGCTGTTCTGGGTTATATGTTTGTAATCCCTCAACTTTTCGCAAAGCAGTACTTATTTGGAATTTTTTATCTGTTTCTATTTCATCAAACAAACTATCATAATCCTCTTTATTTAAATTACCTCTACTTGAATTAAGTTCATCAAAATCTAAAATGTTTCTATCGGCTAATTCTTGTAACCTTGTAAATTCGTCAGGATTACTTGTTAATCTTCTTCCACCTAGTTCTGTTCGTTTTCGTTCTAGGTCAAATATTTTTGAATCATCTGGGTCAATAGCTCTCATAATATTTAATTGGTTGTTAAATTCAGTAATGTCATTTTTATCTAAAGCCTCAAAAGCTGCAAGGTTAGCTTCTGCAAATTTAGTTTTACTATTCTCGTCATCAGATTCGTCTATAGCCTTTTCAAAAGAGATTTCATCTTGTCTTGCTGTATACATTTTTTTTACTAAATCATTTTTATCTTCAATGGTCATCCCAGCTATTAAAGCATTTATTTGTGGATTGTTTGTTTTTTTACCTTGCACTATTTGTGATGTTATAGAAGATACAGTTCCTGTTTTTAAAACCTGATTAATAGCAATCCCCTTTTTTTTCTCTATAATATCTTTTTCTACATCCTTAATAAGTTGTGATGTTTGTTGTCCTGTGTACTTACCTTCATTTATTGCAATGGATAAAGCAGTTGTTGTTTGTATTGATTGTAGTTTAGTTAAATCATTAATCATATGTTGTTCAGTTTTATTAGAGTCAAGTTCACTTTCTATATAATTTCCTAAATTACTTTTGATGCCTTCAATTTTTACAGCTGCCATAGATTGAATTTGTTGTTGAGCTATAGCAGCAATGTCGTTTATATAACCTTTTAGTACACCATTACTTAATTTAGACAACGCACCTTTAACTATTCCATAGTTCTCTGGGTTTGCTTTTTTTAAAAGAGATGTATAACCTATAGTAATAGAGTCTAAACCATCAATAACATCCTGTGGGTCTTGTTGAGTTAGTTTTGCATTTTCTATGTAAGCCATATAATCTCTGGAGGCTTCTAATTCTATTTCAGAAATAACACTTGCAAATGCTGTGCTACGAGCTGCCTTACCCTTTAACCCATAACCTAAACGACCTGTAACATCCTCACCTGTTTTTGCTGCTTGTTCTAATTCATCTATAGTAATGGGATTGGCAGCTCCATAAATTTCTCCCTCTTCTACTGCTCTAACATTCATTTGATCATAAAAAAAACTACTCATTTGATTAAGACTACTAGCAAGCTGACTCATGCCACTTGCCTGTTGTTCGAATACTCCTGCTTCAGCAGTAGCATTGGGTCTATACTTTGGGCTTAGTAATTGTCTTTGATATGTTTTTTTTATTGCCATAATTTATCTCATAAAGGAAGCTGTGCCACCTAAGTTTCCTAGTCCTCCTGTTGTTCCAGCAGCTGTACTACCAACTGCTAGATTACCCATGACAGGAGTTGTTGTCATAGCCGACCTACCCATTCCAAATTTATTTCCTAAATCAAGTGAAAGATTTGATGATAAAGAACTAAACGCACCAGACAATCCAGCTTGAGTTACACCCATAAGTAAACCACCGATAGCCTGTGATTTTGCTTGAGATCTAGCCATCTGACCCCTATATTCTAAATAGGACGCCTGCCTATTTGCTTGTTCTATAGCTAATATTGATTCTTCTTGCGTGATACCAAAGTCTAATGCTGCTGGTCGTAATATTTGTTGTTGTCCATAAACTCTAGCAGATCCTTTTGTTGGAATAACAGCACTTGCATACCCTCCAGCAATATTAGCGGCAAGAGCAGCTTTTGCCCTTCTTAATATTTCATTGCCTTTTTCTTTAGCTTCGACAGCCTCAACACGCCCTTTTAATCGTTCATTACGAGCTTGAGCATCATAAAACTGTTGAGTGGCTTTACCACCAGCTAATGTTGCTTTATATTTAGCAACCTGTAAAACTAACCCTATGCCACCAAATACTGCTGATGCACTCATTGACTACCGCTCACATTGTACTCTAAACCAAGTAAAGTAAAAAACAATGGCTTGGTCTGAGTTATTTCTATTTGTGCCTCTGTGCTAAAACCTAACACAGGTGTCACTCTTTTTCTTCCTGAAAATACTGTTTCACTAGAATCTAGTGTATATGGAAATTGTTTTAAAGGAACTTCTTTGCCATTAATAGCAATATTTTGTGTTTTATATAAAATAGGACTTGCATCAACAATTCTTTTTTTACGACCCATCATAGTGCCTGAAGCAAGCCTTGGTTCTGCTGGTAATGTCTTAGCCAAAACATCATAATGTAATCCAACTTCAACATAAGTTGTTGGAATTTGATCTATAGTTATTTCCCCCGAAACAACATTTTTCGTACCCAAGAATATGTCATCTCGGATAACTTCCACAGTTTCTCCTTCAAGGTGACCAAGACCTGAAACTGTCGTGCTTGTAGGCTTGCTGCCGTCATCGCTCCCATCAGAAAGCTGAAAAGAGCAATCAGTAGTTCTGTCGTCATCTAATTTCTCCACATAATGTTTAGTTGATTCTACAAAATTAGTCGTTGCTAGTCTAGTAGAATCCTCTGTTGTAACAGTTAAATTTTCTGATCCTGACACATCCCTAACAACAGTAACAACATTAGCAGAAGGATTAGCAACTGTTAACCCTGACACAGCGTTCAATGCTGTATATATATTATCGGCAGTTGTATCATTATTTGTGTTAGGTCTAAAAAAATGTGTGTTACCGCTTGGACTACTTGGACTACTTCCTCCAGCTGCCTCCGATTGCAGCGTGATTACAGTTCCATCATTCTTTGTAAAAGTAAGTTTTGTACCTACCGCTATGTTAGCGTAATCAGTTACAGTTACAGTTGCACTTACATCAGTTGCAATGTTTCTTTTTGTAACAACATAAATATCATTAATATCTACACTACAATCCTCAAAAGTTCCGTCAGTAATAAATTCGCTAGGTGCTACAACTTTTTGTGTTCTGTGAATTGAATACGCAGCCATTGTTCCATCTGTGCCATTAACAATAATAAGTAAATCACCATCATCCGTTGATGTAGCTCGTCTAAATGTAATCTTTACAGGATTTTTTAGAAGGTGGCTAGATAGTAAAGATATGTTGTTAGATTGATAAGATAACTCAACATCACTAAACAAGAACTCTCGTAAGGCTTTACCTGATCTTTGTAAAAATATAGTACCACCTTCAGCAGCTACAGGCATAATATTTTCTTTTGATCCTGATTTAGTTGCAGCTTTAAGCGTTAGGTTTTGTGGAGTAATAGGTTCGGACTCAGCCTGCTGGGCATACCACTCATTGCCAGATGTAAAAATTTGTAAATCTCTACCTGATCGCAAACCTGTAATAGCGTTAACAGTATCCGATGATAATAAAGCGAATATGGCATCGTCATCCAACCCTTCAGATTCTAGAAAATTAAAAAAATCTCCCACCTTGCTACCAAATAAAGCAGAAGGCAAACTTTTAGATCCACCAAAATACAAACGACCTTCATGAAATACTGCACTTCTAGGATATCCTCTATCAGCACTAAATACATCTTCATAGCCAAATTCTAATTCAAAATTACTTTCAGCGGATGTGCTATAAAATGGAACTTCAACATTGGTTTTTACTTTTGTTGATGATTCAACTTCAATAATTTTTGCTCTACCAAATCCATTAATCATTTGTATGTATTGTCCAACCATACTCGTTACTGTAAATGTACTTGTATTGTCTGGAGCTGTTGTCCAATTTTCAGAAACTGTGGCAACTTTTGAAGATCCTACATAATCCGATATTATTCTTGTTTGGCCAGAGCCTGTGCCACCAGTAACATTTATTGTTGATCCATTATAAATATCATTTTGACTTGACGCTCCACTATGTAAAGTTATTGTATTTGATGCACCAGCTTGAGCTGTACTACTTTCACCACTATGAAACACATGGCCTGAGGCAGTTACATCAGCAGCACCATCAATAGAAGAAGCAGTTACTGTTCCAGATGGCGTTGTTGTATTTTCTGAAAAAGCATATTTTGGCGAAGTTAAGGTTATTGAAGAAGCTGTCCATGCCGTATTGCTAGAACCTCTAACTATTTTAACAGGTGCAAGATCTTCATTAATTATTATTAATGTGTCAGCCGATTGCGTAAAAGTAAGTTTGTCAAAAGAAATATTTCCAAATGATAATGTTAAATAGTTATTACCAGATCCATTAATATTTGCTACAACTGACCCACTATTAATAACAAACATTCTTACATTATTGCTTGATGAAGTTGAAATCTTAACAAAAACTAGCATAAAAGAATCTGTTGTTGAAAACTCAAAAGGAATTAATCGTATTCCTTGCTGTGATGTAATGCCAGCTCCTAAATGAGATGAAACATCTAAAATAAACTGACTTCCTGGTCTACGCTCTAAAGCTCCTTGCGGAATGCAAACTACATTTGTTGCTTTTTCTAAAGCACTTTGATACTGAGTAATATCAACTCTTCCTTTTACTAATGGATCAAACTCACCCATCGTAAATGACGATTGATATTGAACAATTCTAGACATTAACTCCTAACCTCAGTTAATAAATATTGTCCTATTACTGGAGGCGTTTCACCAGCTCCGTCTAAATTTATTGCCGTTCTAAAATAACCACCTCGATTATTATCTGCAACACTACCTAAAGCTATTTGTTTGTAGTATGCACCTTTTTCTGTTTGGTCTGTTATTGGTTCAGCTAAATTCCACGCTAACATATAAACCAACAGCTGCACAAAATAAGTAGGCATCTTACCTTCTACAATTTCTTGTTGATAATCTACAAATATTTTCTCTCTATCTGTTAATAAAGTTTGTCCTTGAATTGTCCAATCAGTTATAGATGGTGAGCCTCGATCACCACTAGCAAAAACTGTCCTCGGAACACTATTTAACATATCAGGGGGGAGGGCATATTGATATAGAAAATGTGCCGTTGGAGCTGTTGATAATCGAGAAAGCTCAACCTTCTTTAAAGTAAACGACCAAGGGTACATACCGAGAGTCGTTGCTTTAACTTTTGGATAGATAATTGAACACGCATTACCGACAGCAGTTCCATTTGTAAAGTTTGATATAGTGTCAGAACCTAAAAGAAGAAGTGTTTGATTTGCTATACTTACCTGAGTATCACCTGCTGCCATAAAAAATACCTTTGTTATAAAAGTAGGGAGCCGAAGCTCCCCACAGTTTATTATTTAGTCAGCGTCAGCAACAGTAATTGCTGTTCCGTCTGAAACATCAACCACTCCAGAAGCGTTCGATAAGACTATTACCAAACTAGCTGTAGGTGTGTTTGAGTCATGAACATAAATTAGATCACCGACTTTTACTTCATCAGACACACTATTAAAGTACGCTGATGTGTTAACAGTTGCGATAGCATCAACTGAAGTGTACGACCACATTTGTGGTGCAGTACCTCGTTTGCTCATGCCACCAATAGGATTCCATCCTGTTCTTGAAAATGCCATAATTTACCTCCTATGACTCTCTACAAGTTACTTTTACTAAACCAGCAGTATCAATAACAGCTGCACCAGCAGAGTACATCGCACTCACTAAGAATGAAGTTTTCTCAGGAATATAATTTACTTCCACTTTTGGAGCTACTGAAACACCACAGCCTGTAGATGACTTATGAAAGAAGAATGTTCCTCTATCACTTGATCCATCAATAGCTAAAGATCCTTCATCCCTATCGCCTACGATATGAAATTGGAAACCCATCATAGTGTTTAGTTCACCAGCAACAAGTGCTTTAATGTTTTGGAAATCGCCACTAATAGCTCTTTCATCACCAAGTAGACCTGCTAGGTTATTCGCATGAATAACTGCGTGTCTGTCTGTCGGTGGAACATTAGCTGCATCAAGAGCTTTCTTAGCTGCAATGATTTTACCAATATTCAAGTCACTAGCACCAGCTGAACCAGAAGTAACAACTGTATTAGCAATTGTAGTTCCTGGAGAAGCTGCTTCCATAACATCGATTATTATTTGATCTTCTCTACGAGCAATCGCTTTACCTACAACTTGAGCCAATTCTGATCTCTCATCGAAGTTAACTTTTGCTTGGTCGAAAATATCGCTATACTCCGCCGCTATGTAATCGGTCATAGTTGCGGTTACTGTTCCGAATGTTGTGTTTAGCGGCACGACATCTGTTTGTGGAGTTCTTACAGAAGAAACACCCTTTCCGATAGTCGGAAATTTAACAGTAGAGCCACTCACATTAGTTCTCATTCGCACAGCATTTCTTAATACTGCATCACCCTGGTAGGCTTGTTTTACTTCAGCCTCGAATAAGGTAATAAATGCAGTTGATAGTCCTGTACTCATTTTTTTGTACTCCTATTAAAGTTAAATATAAAAAACTAATCGCCTATCGGTTATTGAAAATAATTCAGCCTTGGCTACAAGGTTACGCCCTTGCATCGACTCATTTCTGAGTAGCCAAACTTGCCCTAGATTAGGGTTATAAGTTAATACTTTATTTATAACTTTTTTTTAAAAGTTTTTCAAGTTTATCTTTTATCGTAATACTCCACAAACTTACGCTCCACATCTTTACGGAATCGTTCATCATTTCCATAACGAGGATCTGCAACAAGAGATTTTAATTCTTCTTCATCCATACGCTGACCTTCAACAGTAGCAGTAGGAATTTCACGCTCTCCCATCATGTTTCTAAATTTATTAAGTAATCTTTGACCTGAAGCTGTGCCTCCCCAAACTTCAAGCTCATTATAATCGTCATCAGATAAAACACCCTTGCTTACCAACCCTTTACCCCATTTAACATTAGAATTAATAATATTATCAGCATTCTCACCGAGCTTTTGCTTTTCTTCTTTTATATGTATTTCTTCACTTTGTTGATCTTGCATACCCATTTCAGCAATCTTACCAGCCAACTCATCAAATGATTCTTGCGAAACATTATTCATCTTTGACCAATTTTTAAAAGCGTCAACAACAGGGTCATCTTCTGCAAAACCCAACTCCTTAACATTAGCAAGACTATATTCTTTTGGTGCTTTGTGGCTTCCTGAATGGAATTTTTTTTCAAGCTCGCCATACGCTTTGGCTAAACCTTCTACATCAGGACCATCTTTTTCATCCCAAAATTTATTAGGGAATGTATCAGGTTTGACAAACTCAAGATTCTCTAAATCATCGCCGTCAAAAAGTTCTTCTTTTTTACCTGTAGGCATTCCATCTTCAACAACTTCTTCGCTTTCTTTTTCAGCTTCAGACATTAACCCTTTAGATTCTTCAACTTGCTCTTGAGGTTGTTGTTCTTCTTCTTGTTTTAGTGCTTCATTCTCGGTCATAATTCGCCCTCCTTATTTTGCTTAATATTTCTCGAATGATTGTATTCTGACCATCTCTAAAGTAACCATAACTATGTTCATAACCTGGAGTCCAAGTTGGTATGTCTAAGTAAGTTGCTTTTAAATGTATCAGTAATTTTTTCCCATCCTGCGATGAAAAAACTCGTTGATATAATTTATCTAATTCTGTTGGTTCTATTCTTTGATGTGGGTTAGGTGTGGCATCTAAGCCTTCCCAACCAGGACTATTTATTGTTTTTTGCTCTTCTTTTTCTGTTTTCATTTTTTTTCTTTCTATATATGAATGGATCATATCCTGAATAATTGTAATTCATTATTGACCATACCTATTCATCAAACTTCTTAAATTTTTTCTTGATTTTGCAGTATAATATCTATCACCTTCTTTCATTAATTGATAACCCATTTTAAAATCTTGCATTACGCCTTTAGAAAAAGTTGGATGGTTTTTGCCTTTTAAAATCATTCCTGTCCTATAATCTCTTGTTGGTAAATGTCCTTCAGCACCTCTGGTGTATCCTAACTTTTTTGCAGTTTTAGTATCGTAACCACCACCTTGTGGATTAAATTTAAAAAGACTACCCATTACTGTTCATTTTGTGTTGGAGGTTGTTGAGGTTGAGCTTGCTGTGCCTGTTGCTGCTGAGCCATCATCTGAGCTTGTTCTGCCATGACCTGTTGCATCTGCATACGCTCTTCATAAGTAGTTCTAATCTCAGAAGGAATTCCCATTGCTTCCGCAATATAGTCGGCAATTTCTTCCATCTTAATAGTCATTTGCCCTGTTGGTCCTAACTGACTTGCTATCTGTGCGTATTGCATAACTTGATTTACTTTTGTCATATTGCTTGCCATAGCAATCTCACCAATTGGCTGAATTTTAACTTGTAGACCATTAACCTTTAATGGCAATTGAATGACTCCTAAACCATCCATAACTTCAAGAGTCCTTCTCACTACTGGGTACATTGTTTCATTTATTAGCCTACCAAATGCAGCTCCAAGATTTTGTGACAATTGTTTCATTCTTTCAGCAACTTCTAAAGCTGTTCTTGCCGACATTGTATCTGGTGGCAAAGACTCATCTAACATAATCTTTTTTATATTTATGCGTAAATCATTCGCAACAATCTGAGATAACTGAGGATCTCCAGTTCTTGGTAATGGCTGTAGGTCAGCTCCCCTAGGACCGCCATTAGAATTAACAGGTATGATTGCACCAGGTACGAGATTAATAGAACCAGGGTTTAATACTCCAGAATCTACGGCGGTATAAACTCCCGCAATGGTAAGACTCGCATTTTTTAATGTTAATTCTAATACTCTGTTTAATGTTTTAATATCTGGTAGAGCAGTTAAAACAGGACCTCGACCATACCTTTCATTAGCAGCTTTCATATAACGAGCAACAATCCACGGAAATGATTTTAAATCTCTGTATACAAGCTCACTCTTGCCATTGTAATCAATAATTTGATAATGCCACCTACCAGTATTTTTTTCGTAATATGTGCCTTCAATCAATTCAACCATCTCGTTTTCTCTGCCTTGGTAACTTACTTTCATGTCTTGTGGAATTTTAATATCAGGAAATTCCTGATCAAGAATGCCGAAAGGTTTTTTCATTCGTCTGTAAACTTTATCAACAGTACCAAATGGACCTTCCTCAAAAGTTACTAAAAAAGTAGGTACGGCGGTGTATCTTATTGGCGTTACTTCATCTCCAGGTTGTACCAACATAACCGCTGTACCAATCGCTAACTCAAGCAGGAACTCACCCATACTTTGGTCAAAATTTGATTGACGCATAACATCAAACATCTTATTTGCATAACTATCTAAAACTTGTTGTGTTTCTATTCTTCGTTCTTTAGGTATCTCTGAACCAGGAACTAAACGACACCATTGTGTAGCAGGTGGAAATAAACCACTCTGCAATTTATTTGCAAATTTTTGCGTGCTGTCTATAGCAGTAGAGTCAAACACTCTTGCCATCTTATCTTGACCTGGAGTGTTCCCTTCGTAGTAACCATCGTATAAATTTCTCATTGGCAACGCATAACGATATGCATCTTCGTAAATGGAACGCCAGCTGTCCTTATGGCTATTGTTTAAATCATATTTTCTTTTTAGTTGTTCAGGTTGTAATTTTGCCATTATGTTGCCTTTTTCATTAAAGATCGCCTTACTGTCCTAACATTTTTTCTGCTTCTGTTTTGTGGTGCAGACGATCCTTTAAAACGGACAGATCCAGAATTCATTTTATTTTTTACATTACTCTTAAAACTTTCAAAAAAACTATCATACCCTGAGCCTTTGTTACCTTGTAAAAAAACTTGACCTAAAGGCATTCTATTAAATAATTGTCTAAAACCTTTGTCAGATTGTTTTATAAAATCGTTATAAGTATTATTTATTTTTTTTGTCATGACTTTTTATGTTGGTTAGCAAAGTTACGAGCTGACTCTTCATTTCTAAAACCCCATGCTCGTAGGGCTAAGGCTTTTCTGGTTGGTGTTCCGTCAGGTTTTTTCATTGGACCTTTCATGCCAGCAAACCGAGCAGCAAAACTAATTCGTCTTGGATTTACTCCTTTTTTAACTGGTGGCTTTAAATTAGCTCCCTCTGTTTTTTTAAAATGATCACGCCCAGCTTGAGTTAAACCACCTTTAGGATTTTTGTGTTTTTTGAGCATATTTCATTTTAGAGTTTTTAACAGACATTTCAACCTTGCCATTTACTAATTTAGCAAAATCTTTAGCTTGTTCAGTTCCTTTGCTTGTATACGGAAACATTTTAGTTTTCATTCCGTCTTTTGTTTTATACATTACTTTCGGCATCATCTCTCCTTTTTTTTGGATTTCTAATATATTTTTTAACCATAACTTCTTGGATTTCTACTTGGTCCTAAAGTTTGTTGACCTGTTTCTTCTTCTGGCTTTCTGCCAATAAAAGCTGTCATAAGACCTTGTGATCCCCTTCTTGTTCTTTTTCTTGCTGCAATTTCTCTTGATTCCCTCGCCTTTGTTTCTTCTGCTTGTTTTTCTCTTCTTGCAATAGAGTCAAGCTCTGCCTGTGATGGTCCTGGCGGAGGTGCTGGTGCTTTTGGTTTTGAAAAAAATCCACCCATGTTTACTCCTTTTCGTTATAATTAAACAAACGACTCATAATATAAAAGTCAGATTTGTCTGGACCATACTCTCGTAATAATCCTTCTTCAGTAAAGTAACACTTTTTTGCCCACTTGTATGCTAGGCAATTTTGCCTATTAACATTTATCTGTAATCTATGGATATTTAATCTATCAGCAACATACTCAAAAAATTTTAAACTGGATTTATGAAACCTTAATTTATTTTTAGTTAAGTCTTTACAAGGTAGCAACCAAGCCTCATAAACACCTTGCCATAAAGGTATAATTCCAAAACAACAAACTATATCTCCAAAACATACTCCTGAAAATGATAATCCTTCTACTGGGCAAGTTTTAATTTTTTCTTCGTAATCAATAAAGCTGTTTATAAGAGAATATTCGGACTCTCGGAACTCCATCATGTTTAAGTGCGTGTAATGAAACGGAATTAATTTATAATCGACCCCATCCAGATTTGTTGCCTGGTTTAGTTCTTCGCAAGTAAATGTCATATTAATCTCGGCATCCTGTCTAACTCTACTATGTTCCTATTGTAATAAAATCTAATGTACTCTTCCCAAGACTTATGCCTATAATCTCCTCGCACCACATATCTTTGAAAGACTTTCAGTTTGCTTCTTTGTTGCAATGGATCGTAAACCATAGGATAAGGTAAGATGCCGTAGTCAACCATTTTATTGAAACGATACCAAATTCTATCCCACGTTTCTCGTTTATCATATCCAATCAACATATATGCCATAATTTCTTTAGGTTTAATTCCGTGCTTTATCAAAAGATCAACTCCCTTAAAAAATCTTTTCTCATCTCCAATATTATCCCAAGCTGTGTAAATCCTTTTATTCTTAAAAGAATCATCTCTAAAATCTATTGTCGCTAAATTTTCTGCTACGACTTCATCAATCAATCTAATATTTATTCCTTGATTAAAACAAACTTTAAAATTTCCATCTTGTATTTCTTTTATTCTTGCTTGCCATTGCTCTTCTGGTTGTCCAAAAAAATCATTGTCAAGTAAGTGTATTTTACGAGGATAAGACCCTCCTCTCCATATTTCGTAAATAGTATTTACAGATTTATTTTTTCCTTCTTTTATAGGCACTACACAAAACTTACATTTAAGACGACAACCTCTTTGCGTGAATCCTAAACTAAAATTGTAGTTTGGATAAAAACTGTAATCAAGATTGTCGTAATCCCCTATGTAATCTTCTACAACTAATTTCCAATCATCAGTTCCTGTACCACCAATAATAGCATTCGGATAGTTTTTCTTTAATGTGTTTATTCTATTAATACTAAATTTAAATATTGATGAGGCAAAAACAAAGTCATACTCTTTATCAAACAAATCTCTATGAACTGATCTTGTAAAGTCTACGTTATGACCATTTTTCTTGTAATAACTTCCTAATCGCATAAGTGCTAAGTTTGGCAGCTTCCCATCTATTTGAATTAATTTAATATTCATTTATTCATTTTCCTAATGTTGCGTATATGGGTAATACACATACATAGGCAGAGAAAGTAAAGAGTCTTATGGTCATTGATGTAGGTAAATAGTATCCACCAAAATTGTGAGAATAAACCAAAGTATCCAGAATATTTCCAACCATTGCCATAAAGATAAATAGAAATTATAGCGGTTAGTGTGGCAATAGATTCAACAAATAAATACATCATGCTAACGGATCAAAATCTATCTTAGCGACCAGAGGTTTAAGCTGTGGTCTGTTACCTTGCGTCATTCGTCTATGTTCTCCCCCTCCGAGTAAACAATACTGTGCTGCATCACCAATGTGCGAATGTTCGTTTTTATTCGGTGTGTCTTTGAACCGCTCCTGACCAGCTCCTATAGCCACCCTCTTAAAATGATATCCACCAGCTAAAGATTTTCTCAAGCGAACACATTTACGATCAATCCTAAATCCTGGTCTGTTTTCAATAAGCCTTGTCATTGGCATAGCAAGAGCTTCTCGCCTTGTTTTAAAATTATTAGTTGCACAAGGTCTGGCAATAATGCCATGAGTTTTTAAATGATCAAAAGAAGTATCTTCGTTTAGCGTTGATCTTTGGCTACCTGCTGGATCACCCCAAACCGATAGCTCATGCTTCGGAAAAAATCTGTTAATATCTTCTTTGAGTAATATGCAAAAGCGTTCTAATCCCATATCAAAAGTTACAAGCTCATGCACAACATTCCAAACACCTCTCGGAGTTCTCTGGGCAAACACAGCGGCAGGCGTTAATCCAAAGTCAAGACCAATCTGTATTGGTACACCATCTAATATTTCGCAATCATCAACCATACTCGCATCATCATACTCACCCCATACAGGCTTGCCTTCCTGAACATAAGTGAATTTACCTTCTGCATAACACCGAATCCAATCTATATTTTTTCCGCCAAGTAATTGTTCGTAATATCCAACAGGCAAATTATTAAGATTCTCAGCCTTATCATTAGTCTGCCACCATTTACCTGCAGAATGTACAAAACCTTGAGCCTCTGGCATTTCCTCTGGCACATCCTTCGCCTCAAATACTCCTGGCGGTTGGCGGAAAAATTTCCACGCAAAACGAGTTTTTGGCGGTTCTTTCTCGGATAATCTATAAATCCAATGATCATCATCGCATGGGTTCGTATCCAAGATAACTCCTCGCCATGTCGGACCACCATCATCCTTGACAGGATATCTTCCTACCCTATGTGTTAATCCATCGACAATACTCTTAGGCAATTCCCTTGCTTCATTAATCCATCCTCCAGTAACTTCTAAACTCAATAATTTACGAACATCCTTCGGCTGGTCTAATGCTAAAAATATAACCTCTAAATCAACTCCAGCTGCACCTTCTCGACTCGGTAATTTTATGTGGTGCGTGATTGGTGGCGAATTACGAACAGGTCCGTAAACATGTTCTGGGAATAATTCCAACCAAGTTTTTAAAGTTGTCGTTTTTAACATCGGATATGAGTTTCTAACAATTACAAACCGAGAATATTTTATTCCATCTCTTTTGCTTGGTTTTTGTTGTATCGCTCGTTTAAAAATTTCAGCACAGCAAGCATAGGATTTTCCAGATCCAACTGGTCCAATCAAGCCTCTGACAAAAGAGTTGTCATTAAGGAACTTCCAGACAGTTGGTGATTTACTAAAATCAAGTTTAAGTCCTGGTATGTTAGTCGTCATTTCATCTCTTTAGGTAAATAAACCATAACAAATGAATCGCACTTAGGACAAGACAGATTTGTTTCAATTAAATAGTCTGAGTCATCTTCACAATCATGATCTCCACCCCAAATTAATTCTGCACTACAATGCCAACATTTCATTTTTTCTTTAACCTTTCTTTTTGTTCAATACATTTTTTTAAACGCATTTGTAAAACATGAACTTCCTTCTGTTTCTCATGTAACATTTTTTCAAGTGTCATAAATTATTTCCTTTAATTTTTTTTAAAGTCATCTCATCTTTTGTAGTTGCAAATAATTTTGATTTTAAAATAGGTTTGTTATCTGCAAAAACTTTATAATTACAATGATGATGCCACCTATTAAATTTCCAAGTAACTTTACATATATCTGGGTGCATATCCTCAATCATCTGTGATTTTTTTTTTGTTCCTTCGTTTTCATAAAATTCTTTTGTATTTCCACCAGAAAGTTTTTGTGTAGACATTTTTCCTTGTAAAAAAATATTGGTTTGAAGAGTACAATAACCCATTTTTAATGCTCTTATACAAATGTCAGTATCTTCGTTGTACCTTCCTCTCCATCTTATGGGTAACTTGTTTTGTATTAATAAACAACTATATATCCTCGTATTAAATTTTATTGGTGGTCTGTATTCATGCCAATGTAAAAAATTTGCATAAGCAAAACCGCTTATAACAATGTTTGAATATCGTAAAACAAAATCTTCTAAAATATAAAATGGGTCACCAGATAAACATTGTATTTTTTTATTATTATTAAATCTTTCAAACGACTCAATATTATCATCAAGAACCCAATGATAATCGTACCCCTCTTGGATAGAATGTTCCCAAGCAAAATTACGAGCTGGTCCTGGTCCTGTTCTAGGATCAGAATCCTTCCAAAATTTGTCATATTCCTTTTTATATTTTTCTGGTAATATTAATAATTTTTTCTCCGTAAATTTTTTTTTATATTTATTATATTCATTTTTCTCAACTATAATTTTGTAATCCACATTCATCTTATCTAAAATTTTAGATGTAGGGTTATTTAAATACCTTCCTTTGCTTACTATATAAACAGGAAATCTAGGATGCTTATTGCCTACATACGCATAGCTTGATGCTTTTTCTATTAAAGGATACCACGATTGTTTTTCTTTTTCTGCTTGATTTCCGTCAATACATTTATTGCCATTGTAAATTAAATCTTTTACTTTTTCTTTAAAATCTTCATAATCGTCTTTGTTTCTAAACTTAAATTTCCAAGTAATTTCTGGTCCATCTAGTTCAGAGTTTTTATATTCTGGCATATTTTTCCAATGTTGTTCTATATCAGTTGGTATATCAAATAATGTATCTTGTTGTGAATTATTCATCGTTTCCCTCCTTTGTTGGTCCAACCATTTTAATATCAATAACCGCTGGTCTGTCAGATTCATTCTCAGTATCTAATAATCCAGCACTCTTTGCTAACATTTGTAAAACACGCACCTTATCAACCATCTCAATGTCTAGAGTTCCATCTTTAAGAATCCTAATTTTTTTAATGGCTGATAAAGCATGCTCAGGTATATCCTTAACATCTTTAACTTTTGCAACACCGCCCTCCCATTCAACGACATCCGAAATATTAGCAGTTCCGATATTAATCAGCTCACTCGCTAATGCCTCTCGGTTTTTATAAATGACATCGCTGCCTTTTATTTTTCGTTTAATCTGGCGAACACTCGCAAAATTTTCTAGACGAGGAAGTACCCTTTTTACCATTAGAACGGAACTTGATCGTTAAATTCATTAGATCTTGGCGAAGGGTTATCAACAACCTTGTCTTTAGCTGGTAATAACATCACCTTCATAACCAAAGCTCCGTTCTTGTCTTTTTGTTGGATTGGCAAAGAATTAAATATAATATCCCAGCCTCCTAACTTGTTTTGAAAAGCCTTACCAATATTATGCCAGTAAGTCTTGCCGTCTTTACCTTCTAAAGGTACAACAGCATTTAATCGATCAACCATAAAAACTCCTTTGTAAAAGTTGAAAAATATTTTTGTGGCATCCCCCTATATACGCAGAGACCCCCTCCCCCCTAGGTACGCCACTTGGCAACTCGCCTTTTTTATTTGTAGAGGTCGGATTGTTGCGTATTCTTTGCTTTGCATTTCTAGACTTCACTCTAGTGTTGCTAAATTTAATCAAACTTGTATCTCCTTTTAGGCTTTAATGCTTTAGCCAAGTCTTTAACTATGTCTTGTGGTGTAGTTCCCTTTGGTTCTAATGCTGCATTGATATATGATATTGGAAACAGCGGAGGCTTACTCGCATTCTTCTTCCCTCGTAATATACTTTTAACTTTGGTTAGTAGATCGGTCTGTTTATCTTGATAGGTGATCAGCTTAATCATCTGTTGCCAATCTCTTCGATCTGGAATGAATCGCACTTTGTAGATTTCATAATGGAGCTTCTGATATTCCTTCATCATTTCTATTTCATTTAATTTATTATTCTCTTTAGTAGTACTTATAGTATTATTATTTAGTCTAGTTCTACTGAGTCTAGTATTATATTCATCTGGTGCATGTTCTGATATGCGTGGGGTGCATATTTGAGTGTCTTTATTATTCTTCTTTTGCATGAGGTCTATTGTATTTTTTCTCTGTACAGATTGCAACTCTTCATCCTGATTTAAGGCTCTTGAATGCAACTCTTTATCACTCATGGAAGGATCATACATAACTCTATAGATACTTGATTTACCATAGCGAGTTACCTTTGTAATAAGTGGTGATCCTTTTCTGAGTCTATTAATATATCCCCAATCAATCAGAGATGTTATTGCTCTGGACACAGTTGGTTGTGTTCTATCAATTCTATTCGCTATGTATTGCTGTGATGGATAACATACTCCTGTATAATTATTTGCTGTACTGCATATAATACACAGCACCATAAGTTTATGAGGTTGATCCATGAATCGTTTATCATTCAAAGCTCTGCTCGGAATAACAGTAAAAGGACCACAGCTGTAAACACTTTGTACATTATTCTTGCCGTTACTCAGTATCTTCTTGCGTCTTTTCTCTTCGTAGTTTGTATCCATTTTTAACAAATTGTTCATTACACTTTAACTCAAATACTAATTTACTTCCAGTAACCACAAAAGGTTCGTCACTCCAAAACTCTTTATTGCACCAATCACAATTAATCCTATGTAGCTTAGATCTTTTTTGCATCAACTAAACGAGTATGACATTCAACATGTTCTCTAATTAATTGCTGCAAAACAGTTCCATATCCAAGAGGGATAGATTTTCTAGTTATATACATAGTTCTAATATCATGCAAGGACATACCATTATGCAAACACTCCATCATAAACTCAACAGCCTCGACAGCTAACAATGTATAAGTTTCACTATTTTTGTTCAATATCACTTGGAACATCACCCTCTACATAGTCAACCTCTTGCCTATTATTATTCTCTTCATGGCACTCTATTTCCTTTTTAACAATATCCTGATACCGCACTAAATACCAAAGAGCTTTCCTTATATCTCTATCCTCTTCTTTTTTTCTTGATAAAGGATCGAGGTGTTTGTGTTTGTAACCAAAACGATATGTGTACTTGTAGTGACTTCCTAACAAGTAACTTTTAAATCCTTCATAACCTAATCGCTCTCGTATGTAATCAATACATTCAACAGTTCCTTGTTTGTAATGATCAGGGTTTATTAGATCTATATTAAACTTTGGATCAGCCATCATACCTCCTTTATTGTAATGTTATATATAGCTTCAGTTAGTTTCTTTTTAATTCTGTACACAGATGTCTTAACGCCTTTCACATCCTCAATAATCTTATTACCATTTTCATAATAGATAAAGTCAGCAATGTAGGTGCATATCTTTTTACCACAAACTTCAATCGGAAACTTTGGTTGCAACACCAGGTCTGATATTCTTTTTTCATCTCGCATAAACTTTAATTCCTTATATCGCATAGCCTCTTTTTTTGAGGCAAACATAATTCCATCAACTTCAGTTCTAATCGCCTTGTATTTTGTCATCGTTTACTCGATCCTTATATTTTCTTCCAGCATATAATAAATTTAAATGTTCTTCCCACTTTAAACAGACCCATCCGTAATAATCTTTAGGTTTGTAGTATTTATTAATCCATTCTTCAGTTAACCTGTCAGCGTGTTTACAACTAGCAACATCACCAATATAAATATGATTAGCAGGTGGAGGGTAGTTAGAAAAGACCATTATCCAAACTGCATATTTAACAAACATTACCCAAACAACCTTTTAAATTTACTATCATCGCCAATGGACAACTCACAGTAATGCTGCACCAATCTATTCATTGATACTCTTTTCTTTTTAGATTCTTTTTTAAGTTTACTATAAACTTTATCATCCAATCTAATCACAAACGCTTTCATATAAATCCTTTCTAGTAGCTACCTAAACACACCTTTATGGAGGAAGGTTATAATGATTTGAAATAAAAATGCATTTAGGTATAGACATGATATCAAATTTGTACTAGATTACAATTAGGCATTTATGCCTATAACAAAGGAAGGTAAAAAAATGAAAGAATATATGAAAGTTAAAGTTTACTATAACTTACACAAGAACTGTTACTCTGTTGTTTCTCTTGAGAAAGAGAATTACGGAAGAGTAATTAAACACGAGAACTATGTGCCATTGTCAGATGTACAGTTCAAAGTGTCAGAGAAAGGCAGACAACGAGTGTTGCGTGAGCAGAAAAAGAATGTCCACGCATATGTTATAGGTAAGTGGTCTATTGATTGCTACAATGGTAGTGAAATTCTTTGTAGTGAGTTACAACCAAAAAATGGGAATATTAAATCCATTAAGGTAGCTACTTATGATCCTTATAAGTACAGTAGCTTTATTGATGCTCACTCTAAGAAACCACTAACTAAAGCTAGTCGAGTTCTACTTTCAAAAAGACATTTTGTAGGTAGACAAACAAGCCAGATATATTATGTGGCATAAGTAATATCTTAAGGTCAAGGGGTTGCACCAAAAGCCAGCCCCACAACTAACGAGGTAAACATGAAAAATAAAACTAACAAAAAAAATATAGTTCCATTTACTTGGGGCATAGATTGGATTGATAATGCAGTTGTTGATTCTGATGACGACAATCCATTAAGCGACAATATTCGATTTAAGATCGGTGAAAAAGATGAAACACCACCTTTATATGTTGATGAGTGGTATGCTGATTTAGATTTGGCAAGTTATGAAAATTCGAATATGTCAAAATCTGAATATGCAGAAATATTAAAAAAAGCAAATTTAAAATACATTGATTGGTTATTTGATGAACTAGGTAAAAAAGAATTTAATCAATTAATGAGTGAATTAAATATTAACCAACTAACGAGGTAACAAATGGCAACAATAAATTATGTAAGATGGAGTGCAGACGACCATATCAAAGTCGAAGGTAGTAGACAGAATTTTCTAAATCTAAAAACTATTAAAGATAACAACATTACAGGTGAAATAATTTATGTGGAAGAGAAGGGTGTATCTGGTAAAGTTCCAATATACGACAGACCAAAGCTAGGTCCATTACTAAAAAAACTTCCAAAGGATACAAAGATAATTGTCTCTGATCTATCTAGGTTGGGTCGATTAGATTATGACCTTATTAGTTTCAGAGATGAACGAACTACTAATCTAATAATTTCTGATAAACCAACTTTAACTAAAGATGAAAATAGAGTTATGTTTGTGCTTGAGGCAACTATGTCTGACAAGTATCGCAGAGATTTATCTGAGAAACAGAGACAGAAATGCCAAGAGATGCAAGCCTCGATAGTTGAAAAAGGTTATTACATAACTAAATCTACAAATCGCAAAATGACTAAGCTTGGTGTTCATAGGTTCATGGATAAGGCGAGAGCCAAGGCTAGTCAATCCAGAAAAGAGAAGGCTAACTTTTACATTGGTCAGATCAGAATACATCTGGAAGATGCTAAGAATCATTCCGAGTCATTACTCGGTATGGCAAACTATCTTAATGCAAGAAGCGTAAAGACATCTAGAAATAGTTGTTGGAGTGCCTCTACTGTTAAACGAGCATTAGATAGATTAATAACCCTATAACTGAAAGGTAAATAATAATTATGAGTGAAGATTTTATTTATACTAAAAAGAATGGCGATAAAATTTATTGCTATGGAATAGCTGAGGAAGTTCTAGATGGTACTTATGGCTTAAGTATTGCCTATAATTACTTGGATAAAAAAGATAAACAAAGACTATCAGAACATTATAACAAAAAGATTTCTGGTGGTGCAGATTATTATGGTGAAGATGGAAGTTGGGATGGTGACCATGATTTGCCAGATAATAAACATAATTGGACAAATATATGTAAACATTTTGAAGATTATGAAAATAGAATGATTGATAAAGAAAGTAGTTATCCTGCTATTTGTCAATTAGAATCAATATAATAACTGAAAGGATAATTTATGGGTATTTTAAATAAAATAATAATAACACTTAAAGAACATTTGGAAGTGATTCCGTACATTTTTCTCTTTGTCGTATTTATGGGCATAATGTATTTTGCAATGTTAATTGGTTGTGCAAGTGACGATTCTTGTTATGACTTACATATGAATCCAATTATGGAGGTGCCTTATGTCAACACCCAAAAATAAATTTAGTAAAGACGGCTTTGAAATTGGTGCATCAAAAATTGGTGTAGTTGTTTTAGGTAAAAATGATTTTGGTATGACGAGGGAAGGATTACGACAAAGGTTTGTTGAAATTAGAAAAAATCCAGATGTTATACAATTAGATAACACTCGTTTCCAAGATGCAGCAGATCGTGGTAATTACCTAGAAGATGGTTTGCTTCAATGGGTATCAGATAAATTAGATAAATTAGCAGAAGGAGGTTCTAATGAATAAATGGGTATCATTACAAAAACCAACAAAAGCATATCGTTTAGAGGCTTACCGAATGGCAGCTTCTCTTGATGGTATATTAGAAGTACATGGAGATCCGATACCTTTTGAAGATCCACAAACAGGTGAAATTATTATGTTAGAAGGTAAAGGTTGCTGTGAAATTAAAACACAAGGTTACAACGATGGGCCACCGACTTACGAAAATATATTACAGGTTCAAGCTCAAATGTTATGTTCAAATTTTACTTGGAGTATCATTGGCAAGTTAGGGCCTAAGTTAAAGTTTGATATGTTTGTATATAAAGCAGATCCAGATATTCAAAGTACAATAGTTGAGAAGGTCGTAGATTTCTGGAATAGGGTAGACAATGACATACCTTATGACGAAGAACAAGAGCCAGAAAAAACCTTTGAAGATTGGACAAAGAATAAGGATGCTGACAAATTGTCATATCTTGTTAATGAACATGAGAAAGTTGTTGAAGAAATGAAACAGCTAAACGATAGGAAATCTTTAATGAGAGATTCAATTGTTAGTTTACTTCAAACTCAAAATGTTCAGTATGTTTCTATTGGCAATCGTAATGTGGCGGTTGACACTATCATCAGAAAAGCTCAACCAGAAAAACTAATAGAAGCTAAACCAGAATCAAGTCATATTAAATTAACAATAAAGGATAAAAAAGATGAATAAAATTAAAGACATGATGAAAGAAATTTCAGAGCTAAACAAAACACATGGGATTGCCCAACGAGGTGGTAAAAAATATACGCAAGTTAAAGACAGAGTTGATGTCTTTAGAAAGCATTGCGAATTTAATTATGGTATAGAAACTTTTAAGGAAGTTGACGATGGTAAACGAATTGTTTTCAAAGCTATGATAAAAGATCTCGAAGGTACTGTAATTGGATGCGGATATGCAGAAGAAATTAGAGGGCAAGGTTATGTCAATAAAACTTCTGCCGTAGAGAATTGCGAAACCAGCTCAATTGGTCGAGCTTTATCTAGTTGTGGACTAAGTGGTGGTGAATATGCCTCGTCTATGGAGATGGATATAGCTAAAAACAAAAAAAAAGGCACAGACAGAGCCGTCAGTACACAAAATAGAGGTAAGTCAACTCGTACTAACCAAGATCTAAAAGATGCTATCCATGAGGCTGAAAACACCAAATACAGCCTATCGTTTCCTGGTAACAAGTCAGGTAAGTATCCAGACGCAGAAACAGCTATAAGTGCTGTAAATGAGTGGTTATGGACAGTAGAAACTTATGACGAAAAACCAAAAGATCAAAGACTAATGGCAATCGGAGCTTTCTTTGAACAAAATAAAAATATTATTAGTTTTTTAAGAAAAGAAAATCCCAATGGTGTTAGCGAAATTGATGCTAGAATTAAAAGGTTCGAAGATGCCTAAACATGGACAATTAAAAGATAGTGTTTATAACTTTATTTTATCTTATGTTAGTAGCAATGGGTTTCCACCAAGCCAGGCTGAGATAGCAGAAAATCTTGGACATAACACTCGCTCCGCAGTACAGCTTGCATTGGGTCAACTTGAAGATGAAAATAAAATAGTTAGAGTGAAGGGTTTATTTCGATCTATTAGAATCATCTAATTTACTAATCGCCTGATCCCAAGAAGATTGGGCGATACTTCTATCATCGAAGAGATTAACTCGTAATCTTTTAGTTACATTAGTTTCACCAACAACAGCAAAAAAAAATACATTTTCATGTGCAATAGAAACAAGTGCTATAATGTCGCATTCTTTATTTGTATAAGGTTTTTTTCTACGGCTACCAGAGCTTGTTGTCCACATATAATGAGATGGTCTAGAAGTGTCTGGCATATTTCTAGCTTTAACTTGGACTCTATACAATTTACCATTTAAACTTGCGATAATATCGAAACCATTAATAGGACTTATCTTTGTTGAAACACCTAACTGTTCTAATCGAAGAGCTGCGATAAGTTCTCCGATCCTACCTGACATAACCGCAGACATTTTAGATTACCAATCCCTTGGCATATCCTTTCTCTTTACTGTAGGTTAAAACTTCTTTTCTATTTTCTCCAGAAGTTAGACTTGCATGAACCCATCCAGAGTTCATATCTCCTGGCGTATAACACTCAAGAATACATTGGTCAAAATCAAAATGGTTAATTATCATTTCTGCTAAACTTAATGTACTAACACCAATACATTCTATATCAACAGCTTCTCCTTTTGCGTGTTGACTTGTTGATTTTGATCCTATCGCCTCACAAAGTTTAGGGCATCTATACCCAGAAGTTATTATTATTGGTTTGTCACCACCAACTTTTTCTCTCAATGGCTCAAGTATTTGAGTGCATAGAAAAGTTAGTTTAGGTATGACTTCCTCTGGTGGTGTATTATCAATACCCATACGAGCTGCTGTCTGTGACTTCGTAAACTCCGAAAGTTTGAAATGTTTTGATAACTGCATTTTATTTTGTAAGTTTTTTATGTTTCTCAAATGACCTCAAGCCGCCAAGTCCTAGCATACCAAGTAAAACTGTCATCAGAGTATCCATATCAAACTGTGGTAGATCCATTTTAACACCAAACATAGCCATTATAAAAATTAAAAAAGGCTGTATAATAAAATGATACCCCATAGCAATTGTGCAGATCCAAGCACAAGCTGGACGCCAAGCTGCTATAAACCAATGTCTAGACTTAGCTTCTTCTTTATTTATATCCATCTGAGCTTTAGCAATTTCATGTATTTGCTTGTCAGCCATAGTAGAAATTTCATGAGCCAGCTTATTTTTTTGATCCTTGTCCTCTATAAACTTATCTAAAAGACTTGTAACTGGACCTATTAATGCAGTTAACATATTTTCTCCTTAATGTATGTGAATATCCTCTTCTTCATCTGTGGCAATGAAGTCGGTGTTAAGCATAATGTTTAAATGTTCTGCTAATTTTTCTGCATCTTTCATATCATGGCAACCAAAAAATCTTATACAAACTGTTGGCGGTTGTTTCTTAGATCTTTTCTCTTCTATCTCTACTGTAAATGTATAAAAACTCATAGCTTTTCTTTTAGTATATAGATCTCAAATCCTATTACAACCACAGCAATAACAACTCCTAACAACATAAACAATCTATTTTTAAATCTACGCTTACGCTCTTGAGCTTCCTTAATAAGTTGTTTTTGCATAGCTCTTTGATGGGCAATTTCTTTTTGTAGCATTTCCCATTTTGATAAACCATTGTCTAAATATAATAAAAACATTTCTCGCATATTATTACGCATTGTTTCTAATTCTTGTTTACGAATAAAAGCATCCATTGCGTTTTGTTCAGCTCCTGTTAATTTGCCAAGCACTCCAGTTCTTCCTTTTTGATTAGCATGGGTTTCAAGGTGTGCTTCGTTGCTCGCCCATTTTTTTATTGGACCAGCTAATTCATGTAAATCTTTTCCTGCTTTTATTCCACGCTCAAGCAATGACATACCACTCTTTATAGCGGCAAAACAAGTTAAAGGATCTATTATCATATTATAACTTTGTAAAAACAGATATTAATGCACAAACTACTGCAACTGTGTTTGCCATAATAATACCCTCTAACCTTTTAATCCTGGATTTTAAATCGGATATGTTTTCGTGAATGTTTCTGTATCTCTCAGAACAAACTTCCTCATGTTTGCTTATTGCCATTTCGTTTTGTTCTGATTTCGTAACCATGATATTTTATTTCTTTTTTTTTACAAATTTTCTTTTCATGTGAGCATAGGCTTTATCACTAATTGTTGATTTCTTTTTACTCCTAGAGATACCTAAACGCTTTCTTCTATTTATATTTTCATATAAACTCATATCTACTCCTATTTAAAATAACACCCAAATTAAAACATTAACAATAATAAATGTAGTCATGAATCCCCCTTTTTATATCCCCACCTGTTTTCAGATAGATCATTAACTCTTTTTGTTTCAGCAGGAATTTTAACCATAAAATATTTTGACAAAATAATTATATCTTTTGTTAGCATCATCTGTAATACCCTTTAACATTATCAGTATCTAAAAAGTCATTCATTTTGGATATTTGTCTTTAACTGTTTTAATGGTTTCTTTCCACTTATCAATTCCATTATGATATATGTCATCTAATTGGTCCTTAATACTTGGATATTCTTTTACTCTTTTCATTTTGTAAGCATTAGCTTCGTCTATTTTATCTAGTTCAGCTTTCTTTGTTTTAATTTGATCAACAGTAATATTATTTGGGTTTTTGTCGTGCCAAGTAATTTTATCATAATCTTCGCTAACTACTTTTACTTGTGCATTTGAATCTAAAGCTAATATTGCATCTACTATTAAAGCCATTACGCACCTATCTCCATTAAAATAAGATTTGAACTACAAATACCAGTTTCTTTAGTATTGTAATTATAACCAGCACCATTAACTATTAAAGTATTATTTGCTAAACCTCCACTATAGGCGTTTGCAAAACATTTAATATTATAGGTTGTTGCTGATGTTGTGTTAGGTGAATCTACAAAACAAAATGACAATTTTTCTTCTGGATAATAAAATGAATTATAAGATTTACCTGTGTGCATTTCACCTACCCCACTATTCCAAGTACTTGCATCACCTTCTCCAATATGTGTTGACCCTCTAAATATTTGTAATCCATAATAGTGTACTGAAGTATTAGAGTTAACTTGTACTCCTCCCATTATTAATATTTTACTAGATGTTGCACTAGGTGTAATTGCTTGACTTAATACTGTTGCTGCAGAATCTACATTTGTATTTGAATGTGTTGAATGATCATCTTCATGCAAAGATACTACTTGTAATATTTTACCTCCACCAGCTGGAGTTTGAAAACTAGGTACTGCTCCTGCTCCTGCACTTGTTAATATTTGACCAGAACTACCAGTAGCAACTGCAACTGGGTTTCCAGAAGTATCATATGAAATAATATTACCATCTGTTCCAGAAGCCATTTTTGCTAAAGTAATTGCATCATCTTGAATTTCTCCTGTAGCTACTCCTAAATCTTTTATAGTTACAGCACCACTAGAAACTGCAAAATTATCTGAACTAAATGATGCGATTCCTTTATTGCTAGTAGTCGCATCTTCTCCAGCTATGGTTACTGTATCAGTAGCTCCTCCAGTAGTGGTTATTCCTTCTCCTGCTGCAACAGTTAGTGTGTTACCATTCGTTATTGTTTGGCTTGAACCAGCCGAACCCGCTAATGTAAATGAAGTCATATCTCCGCTTGGTCCTTGCGGTCCAGTTGATCCAGTTGAACCTGTATCGCCTTTTAATCCTGTCATTGTAAAATGAACAGACAATTCATCGGCAGCACTAAAAGTATTGTTAGATGATAAATGAGCTACTGTTATTTTATTATATCCAGAAGCATCTGTTATAGAACCTGTTATTTTAAATCTTGCGTAAGTTGTACTATCATTAATGTCTACAATGTGTAAAAACCCTTTTATAGTAGAGGTGGAATCATCCCAAGTTAATACATCAGTTGAAACAGTTGCTCCATTTGCATCTGCATCATCTATGTATATTTCTGTTGCACTTGCATAAGTTCCATTATTAAATCTTATTTCACCAGCACCAGGATCAGCATCAGATGTAGCTGTATCAAATTTATAATAATATCCAGGAATTGTTCCATCTTCACCACTTGCTACAAATGATACAAATACCTTATCGTTATTAGCAAATGTTCCAGCACTATCAATGTAAACTAAAGTTACTTTCGTATATCCTGAAGCATCAGTTACAGCTCCAGTTACCTTAAATACCATCCAAGTGTCTAAAGCATTTGCTTTGCTTATTCTTATTCTTCCTCGATTAGTGTCATTACCAGATACATCGTCAAATGATTGCACCCAAGCCGATACATCCGATCCATGATATTCATTGTCATCTATATAGGCAACTGTAGCTGAAGCAATCGTTGTATTATTTAATCTAATAAAACCGCTACCAGGATCAGCATCTGTAGTTGTAGTTGAATAAGTAAACATTGCACTATCACCACCAGCTGGCAATACATCTTTATCAATTAATGTTAATGCTGTTCCATTAGTGTCATACCCAATAACCTTGTTAGCATTTTGTGTAGAAGTGTCATTGTACGGAACTAATAACTGTGGTGGAGTTGAACCAGTAACATATTCAGGTAACTGTAATGTTCTATCAATCTTTTCTTCAAATTGCTGTAAAACCATAACAGTATTATCAAAGTCTGTTTCTAAAGATGCAGCTGTAAAGGAAGCTCCTGTAGAATAAACACTTTCCCTTGATAAGGGTTTGTTGGCGAGGATGGTTAGTTTTTGTCCTGTTGTCGGAGCTGACGCATAATTAACTGTGCCTGTTCCATCAGCAGAAATTGAAACAGTATAATGAGTGCTAAGTGTTTGGGTTGTTTCACCCAATATAACTTTTAATTCTGTGTTAGCGTTTATTTGAAATGAGAATGCAAATGCAGTTTGACTTCCATTTGTCGTATATTGCACCCTGCGGTTTGTGTCGTTAATGTCAAATGTTGCCATAAAAACTCCTATATAATTTATACACTATGTAACTCCTATTTTCAATCCTTACTTCTTCATAGCATCTATTCTAACTTTTAAGCCAGGATACTTTTTTAATAATAAATCTTTACCACTTTCTCTAGCATCTGCTAGTATACTATTTAATCTTATATAACGATCCTCTAAATCACTTACTTGATAATCATTATTTTTTATTTCAGCATTTAATTTTGCTAACAAACTTTTGTTAGGATTATATCCTTTATCATTCTCACCTAAATGAAAATTTTTACTTAGTTTGTTTGAGTTATTTATGAAACGAATGTGGTCATTAATTTGTTCAGCTGATAATTGTACACCACCTATTTTTTGTTTATGACTTGTAAAAGTTCCAATTCTTCTCTCAGATAAAAATGTTAATTCTTCATTAAGTTCGGTAAATTGTGGGTTAGATATTCTGATTGGTGAAACTAAATTATAGTTTAGACCATCACTTTGTTGTTTAACTTCTCCCCACATATTTAAACCATCTGGTAAGGTTTCAGAAAAACGAGGATTTTTACTTAAAGCCTGATTATAAGATTCATAAAAACCTTTCATTACAGTAGGTAAATAAGCATATTCCGCTTGAATTAATTGTTCTTCAGAAAGTTTTGTACTTGAAGCATCTGGATTTTTTATTCGGTCTATTAGAGCTGAATAGGCTGTAGCACCAACAATATCAATACCAGGTGTATATAAATCCACCATACCTGTAGCTGTAAAAACAACATCAGATGCTTTTTTAACAAGAAATTTTCCCATGCGTTCGCCAAAACCTTCTGGCACTCCGTATGGATTACCAGCTGCTTTAGCTAATTCTGAAACACCTTGAAGGAATGGCATATTAGTTGCGTACTGAGCTGCCGCTAAAGTTCCTGATTTAAATATATTTTCTAAATCAACTAAGTTTTGACTATCAGAGTTTTGTGCATAGTAAGCATAGTCGGCTGCCATAGATAAAACTGCTGACATTGGATCAATCCTAGAAAAAGTATAACCAACATAAGTTCCGTCATCTTGTTTAAAATTAATTGAATATCTATCTATACCCATACCTGCTAAGTATTTTTGTGCTTTAGGATCACTTGGACCACTACCAACAATTTTAATATTATCACCAAATTGACCCATAGCTATAGCTACCATCATACCAAATGTAGAATTACCTACTAATAGCTTAGACATAGCTCTGTCAAATTCTCTACCAGATGGTCCTGTTTTTCCTGGTAATTTTCCTTTAAGTGCTTTATATACAGGTGACCAATTAAGAGTTCTATCAAATGCTTCTTTCATAATATTTGTAGGTGTTTTACTAAATGGAACAATCATTTTACCACCAGGTACTGTGTTAGCTAATTGTACAAAACTTGCCCAATATCCTTCTGGATTACCTTGAAATGTTCTAATTTTAGCTTCTTGAGCCATCATATCTTTTATAGATTGATTAGGTTCAAGTAATGTATTTGCA
>VTLG01005861.1_pt1 | contig 34656 bp, 46 predicted proteins | sample 4694571 | NCBI WGS metagenome assembly VTLG01 (sample SAMN12604809, study PRJNA352737) | marine metagenome | biome: ENVO:00000447; feature: ENVO:00000209|ENVO:00000569|ENVO:01000036; material: ENVO:00002151; isolation source: viral sequences binned using virsorter ...
GTGCATTTATTTCATCTCTAAAAAGAGCAAAGCCATAACTACTATCTCGATTAGATGAATAGTTATTATCAAGATCAAAAGAACCATTTAAACGAAAGTCAAAATGTTTTTCAATGGTACTTGGAACAAGTTTGACATTGTTGTCATAATCTCGTTCTTCTTTTTGACCCATATAATGAAAATGAAAGCAACTATCTTTTGCAATAGTCGAAACATTTTCAAATTTATTTTGCAGATAATATGCTTTTTCAACATCATCTAAAGTATAATGTCGTCTAACAATTGTTTCTGCAACTTTCCACGCATTATCATTTATGTCGACTTGTTTAGCTTTCAGTTCGTCATAGTTTCTTTTTTCTTGCGTGTCCTCTTGAAATAAATGCACCTTAATTCTATTTGCAATTTTATTTCGGTACTCGTTATTTAGTCTTATTCTAGCCATTATGTCCTCGCTTTCTTTGTTTATTTGTTAATAGCATAAAAATTCTTATAAACTATATTGACATTATTGCAAGGGATATTATATTAAAATCTGTTAATTTATTTATAAAAACTTAAATAACAATACGCAAAGTGTTGGGTTGAGGTAGTTCTAGTGCAGAACGCAACCCACACTAGAAAGGACAAAATGACATTAAAATATTGTCAATCTCATAAGTGCCATACTTATGACACAAAGGACAGGAAGCGAGGAAGTAAGGATAATCGTACAAATCAGACTAGAAGAAGAAGTGATCTCTACTATGGTGGTGGAAATTTTTGCTCAATGAATTGCTATAATGATTGGGCAGAGGATTTTATGAATAGAGCCATAGATAGTGTGAGTGGTAGGATTACAGAACCATACATTTTAACAGAAGAAAATGCGTGGCAAAAAAGACGACATCATAATTGGGACAGAACGAGTAATAACTATTTTATGACTTACTTTTGGGTTAATACCATTAGTGGTAGACAAATTGAAATTACTCTTGATGAGTTTCAAAACCAACAACAACCCAATTTATAGTTTCATCTTGTCCTTGATGAACAACCCTAGATTGTAAGCTTCAACCACAATCTAGGGTTGAAAATTTTTTTATTTTTTTTTGGGTGGGCCCGCCCAAAAAAAACAAGCTCCAAGCAGGGTGGGCCCGCCCATAGGCTACAAGCTACAAGCAGTCAAGAAAATTATTTTTATTTTTTTCTTGATTTAATTTTTTATCTGGGATATTCTGAGTTAAATTAATAAAGGAGAAATACAATGGGACTAGATCAATACGCTGGTTTCCGTGATATTAACGGTAAAGTTCACGAGGAATTTTATTGGAGAAAACACGCGAGACTACAAAAGTTCATGTCAAAACAATTTGACAAACAGAACGAAGGTAAGTTCGATAAAAATAATACTATTGATGACCTGCAACATCTGGGTTTCAATGGTGGTCAAGGTGGTGTCACAATCACTGAAGATCTAATCAAGGATCTGGAAGAGGCAATCAAAAATGATTATTATGATTGTTTTGTCTCTGATGGTTTTTTCTGGGGACAACAGTTCCAAGAAAATGCAGTCAAAGAATACAAAGCCCAAGATAAACAATTTTTAAAATGGGCTAAAGAACAGATCAAAGCTGGTAAATCTATCGGCTACGATTGTTCTTGGTAAATAAAATTCCAGCCGCTTCGGCGGCTGGATACTCAGGCCGCGCCGCCGCCGCTAGAACACAGAGACTCTGGCGGCCTGGGGCTCAAGCTCACAAGCTTGACAGGTCCCAAGCTCTGGGATATTATAAGATTTAGAAAGGAATAATTTATGCTAAAAAAAGAAGCAAGACAAATAACTGGCGGGCTGTCGAAGCCGTCGAAGATGCCAGGACCAGCGCACAACCTGCCGGCTGTTGCATGTAAAACAGGGGCCAAGCTAGTGAAGGTCCCAGGCTCAGTCTGCGCTGGCTGCTACGCTCTGAAGGGGAGATATAGATTCAACAATGTACAAGCTGCCCTGAATCGCAGGTTACAAGCTCTGGAAGATCCACGCTGGGTGGATGCGATGGTAACGCTCATCACCGGGGAGAAGTGGTTCAGGTGGCATGACTCAGGAGATATACAAAGTCTCAAGCACTTAGAAAATATATTTACAGTGTGCAAGCGTACAAGCTCAACCAGACACTGGATGCCAACGCGCGAGGCTCAGTTCCTGAAGCAGCTGGACCCTGCCACAATACCAACAAATTTAATTATTAGAATGTCATCACACATGATTGATTCTGGGCCAGTCAAGTTCTGGCCGTGGACGTCTACTGTAACCAGCCAGGACAAGCGCACGTGCCCGGCCCCAGATCAGGGGAACGAATGCGGCAGCTGTCGACAGTGTTGGGACCGGGAGACGCCAAACGTGTGTTATGGTAAACACTAATGTATTATTGGACTCCAAAAAGAATTAAAGAATTAAAAGCGCGAGGCTACAAGCTGCGCCAGGTGCCACACGATCCAGGGCCCGAGCTTACAAGCTCTCAAGCAACAAGCGACAAGCATCCCAACCAACGCTCAAGGGTTCAAGCTTCAAGCCAGAGTCAACAAGCTCCAGGATCCGAGCGCCAGGGTACAAGCGGTAAGCCCCAAGCTTAGGGTCACAAGCTACAAGCACATAGGTATTTTTTGGATGTCTCACGTGGAAGGCAACTTGATGCGGGGATAGCTGGACTTTGCTGGACTTTGTCCGCTTTAACTCCAGTGTAAAAAAGTGCTCGTTACGAGAGTAAGCCAATAGATCAGGAGTCCCAAATAAGACCCTGTTTTCAAGTCTAATCCACGATATACTTTTAATTTCTCTCTTAAGTTTTTTATATAAATCACGTTCTAATCCTATAGTTTTGTTAGGCATAATTCAGTCCAGCCTACTTACAAAATCTTTATAGGATCACCCATACTTTCTGTAGGTTTTTGGCAAGATAAAACCAGTCTATGGGTTTCTTTACTACCAATAATTTTATTTTCAAGAAGTTTTATTCCAACGATGTCATAAAAATCTCCGTTAGGTAATTGTATCTGTACCCTAGCATTTTTAGTAACGTCGGCTTTCATAAACTTATCCAAACCTTGTCTGAATGTCTTTCCGTCTATCATATTTCTAATATTGATATATACAAATTATAGGATATATTACAAGTATTATGTCATTACCAAAGAAACTGACAGCACAACAAGAGAAGTTTGTAATGTTTTTAGTGTATGGCCATGAAGGTGAGCCATGTAGCCAAACAGAAGCTGCAAAGCTAGCTGGGTACGCTGATCCAAAAGACTATGGAAGCAGACTCATGAATGTAGATAGATACCCGCTGGTGGTAGCTTATCATGATGCTCTTAAACAAGAATTGTATTCAAAGTACGAACAAGATCTACCAGGACAGAAAGCAACACTAGGACAGCTACGTGACGCTGCTAAAAAGAAAGGTAGATTCGCAGATGCAATACGAGCTCAAGAAATTATTATGAAAGCTGATGGTAGATTCGTAGACAGAAAACTCAATATGAACGTCAAGGTAAATCCTGATGAAGCTAGAGAGAAGAATGAAAGACTAATGAATATAGTTAAAACTAAGTTAGCACTTAAAAAACTTAAAGAGTAATTCTTTCCATATCTGCAATACAGCCCATAGGAAATATATTTGTATCACTAAAGACTTCGTCTGTAGTATCGTAAGAACTAAATGTAATTAAAAATTTTTTTGTTTTTTTAAATACATATGCTTGTGTAATCATCTTTGAGATTGGTAGTTTATCCATCTCTTCTTTTGATTTGTGACCTGCATCTCCAGTGATATCGAGCCACTTGATTGTATAGAAGTAGTATTTCTTCTTGTTAATCACAGCGTGCTTATATCTCTTCTTCCTCTTCATGAGTTATGTATACCCCAGGTTTTATAATTAATAAAATAAAATAAAAAAACACGCGCGCGACCCCTTAAATCGTTGTAAAACCTAGTGTTTTTAACAATTGTACCAATTGTACCCAATTGTACCAAGGGGTATAGGTACAAAAATGAACGAATAAACGTTGGTATTACTATCTTTTTTAATTTGTACCAATTGTACCAAGGTTTAAAAAAAATAAAAAAATTTTTTTTATTTTTATAGAATAAAGTGTATACAATAGTACAAATGGCTAAATTATACTGGGATTCATTGTACTTTTTAATCATTTTTTGTATCTTGGCTGTTTTTATTTTTGGTACAATTCTGATGATAATAGTCAACTTTCTCCAAGAAAGCGTATTTGTACTCTTTAAATTCTTTGTCAGATACTACAAACTTCTGAAAGAAGCCATCTTTTGAACACATTAGAATCACACCCTGTTGAATCTGGGTGTCATATACATGGTTGTGGGCCATTGCATATGCAGCTAGCTGTATAAAATAATCTTCAATCCATTCACGTCTTTTAGGCTTGTTTGTCTGTTTGAAGTCTATTATACTTTCGCGCCCATTATAAATACCTGCAACGTCCGTTGCTCCTGCATACAATCCAGGGTAGTATAGTGTAACTTCAGTCCCCCATATCTCTTCCAGGTCCCCGAGCCCTGATCTTATGATGATATTAGCCATGCGCCCTGCTTCCTTGCCCAAGGCTGTAAGGTCCAGGTGTCGTTGATCTGTGATATAACCCTCCAAATACGTGTGCATGCTTGTGCCCCGTAGGGCTGCGATGTCTTTTATCCGGTCTGCAGCCTGTGCTCCTTGTCTTTCTCTCCACTCTGCTAATTTCTTACGTTTCTCTTCCGACTGAGTCGCTTGTAATATAGTCGTAACACTTGGTAACTTTTCGTTAGTTCCAATATCGTAGTGTCTTTTACCATTAATTAAAGATCGAGTTGATTTAGGATATATAAATTTTTTATTCCATTTCATTATCATCGTCCTTTTTTACAACAAATTTATTTATTACATACCAAATTATTATAGCTGCGATGAAGATACAGCCCATACCATAGAGGAGCATTAAGAAACCTAACTCCAATGTCATTTACGATTCTTTCTTATAATCTTAGCTTGCTTACGCCATGCCCAGGCACTTAATTGTCCGGACCAACCCATCAACCATATATAAAACTTTAGAATCATTCTAAACTCATCATTTCTTTATAGGTTCGTAGGTCTACTACTTTACCATTCATTTTAATACCATCGTAGGTTCCGCATGTTCCAGGATCATAATGTGCTATGATCTGATTAATTTTAGGTAGTTTCGTGTGTGACCAAGGCCATATCAAACAACATACAAAATAAGCATCTCTGAATGTGCATCGCCATTTGTACTGCATCAAATATTTTGTTCCGTCTTTTCGTCTACCTTTTCTAGGTTTCTTTACGACCGTTCCACAACCTAATATTTCATGCACCCATCTTACAACAGACTCATCGGTCATGGTTATCTCCATACTAATACGTTGTGAATTAGATATGCGATAACCTTTGCCGTTGTGTTTCTTTTTCTTTTCCGGTCTCTTAGCGTAGTAGATACTACCTTCGCCATCAAAGAGTCCTGCAATATATGCTCTATCAGTATGCGGAATCAAAATACTTTACCTGTACCTCTAACAAGTCTAAGATTATTATTCTCTTCCCAAACTTTCTCGTACTCATGCTCTAAATCTTTATACTTTTCGGTAAGTTGTTCGAGTTTAGTTTTGAGAAACTTGTTTTGATTTTCAAGATATTCAATTTTATCTTCCATTGTTAACTACCTCCTTTGTGATCCATCTAACCGTTGCAGTGGTTGGATCAAAACCATCAAACTCGTATCTACTGCAACCGGTGAATACCATCAGAATCAATATAAATATTATCAACCTCATCTGGATATATCTCTCCTTCCGAGTCACATACACCACATTGTGCCGTGACTTCTTCTTTTGTTAACCTGTATGGGATTCTTATGTACCCATTACCTTTACAGGTAGGACAAATTATCTTATCTTTTTTCTTTGAGTCGTCCATTTAATTTACTCGCTTTCTCATTTACTAATACAGTTATTGTCTGTGATCTACTTAACACGGTATTTGGGACCATCTTTTTACGAAGCTGATCTAACGTGTTGTACGTCTGATGCGATAGCGAGACGTTTTTATATTTGCTTATGTCAGTCATAAACTTTATACTCCTTTCTTAGATTTAACTAATATAGGATTTATCTCATAATTTACAATAGGTGTCAATGAAATTTGTACTAAGTTTAATAATTTGTTCTAGTCTAGCGGGTGAGTGTATGCCACCCTTTGAATGGCATGAAACATTTAGAACTAAATATGATTGTTTAACATTTGGCTATGAAGAGTCTCTTAAAAAAATGACAGAGATTGGTCGAAATGAAGTTAATCAATATGGTATGTATATAAAATTTTATTGTATGCCAGTGCCTGGTGTACCATCTTAATCCATCTAACCCTCCTGGTTTCCGTGCACGTACTTCCAGGAGAGCAAAGGCTCGGAGGCTACCCCCACCCTGGTGAGGGTCATAGCTTAACGAGAGGGACTAGCGCGAAGCATTTGTATCGTCGCCCTGCCTTTTCTATCTCATAATACAACCATAAAAATCACCACTACCATCATTCATAACGTGACGATTAATAGGTGTATCTAAATACGTTGTAAGTTTAAGTCGTAGTATATCACACAACTCAAACAAATCAGTGTCTTGTACCAGGACCATATCCCCTATTAATTCCTTTGTTACTGGAATTAGTTGGAATAGTCCGTCTGACAGAATAATAATTTCCACTATCTAACTTTCTGATTAGATCATACCAAAGTTTTTTATACTTTTTATCTTTGGTACGATTGTAATCGTTTGCTGCCTGGTCAATTCTTTTCTGATAATTGTCCGCCAACTTTTGTACCCCACATTAGTGTTTTCTTGATCCCCGGTGCCTGTATCGTCATTTTAACACCATACGGCCTCCAGGCTTGTTTCATTAGATTTAATTCTAATAACAAGTTTGACCATTGTTTTTGCGTTATACCTTTAGGTATAATTTTTATAACTTTATCTTTCATTAATTAAGTCGAGCCCTTTCACGCTCTTCTTTTGCTTCAATGTACCTAGCATTAACTTCATCATCAAGAAGCTGTTGCATAGTTTCTCTGATCTTATCAGTTGTTCCATAGTATGATACATTATTCATAACTATATGTCTCATGATAGCAGCAGTTAAAGCATGAATACTAAAGTCAAAGTTACCTTTGTCTTTTTCTTTCTGTGCTTGGTTTATTAACAAATCAAATTTACTCATGTACTTCATAATAAACTTGTATGTTTTGTCGTTTTTTTTACTTTTCTTTTTCATATGTTTTCTCACTTTCTAAATGTAATATAATATCCCAGAAAATAATGTCAAGCCTTATCTGCCCTGGCCACGATATTTTTTAAAATTTTTTTTCTCTGATTTATTCATACGCTTTTTATGCCTACCGATCCTAGGTTTAGATCGTTTTACGTAGGTATTTATACCAAATTTAGACTTCTTCGCCATTAGTAAAATAATCTGATATCTTAGATCTTAATGTAGTTTGAGACAACCTGGGGATGTATTTTATAACACCATTAACATGTTGCTCTAAATCAGAACCACAAGACATGCATCTATAAAAAGTTCTCGTTATACCAACCAACATAGTGTACTCTTCACAATCAGGACAGATCCCATTCACTATCTCGGTATGTATTTTCATTAATTTTTTTCCTGTCATAGACTTTCTTGGAACGTACCACACGTTGATGGTATCGTCTATCCTTTAATTCTTTTGCAATCTTATTCGAGGATGAGAGCTTTAATTGCTTTTCGGCCTTTGTATATTTCTGTTTCAGCTTTACCCTTGTAGCATTTGTAGGATACAGACTCGCTGTATTGTCTTTCGGCATGACGCTTACCTCGTAAACATTGAGCCATATTATCTTGTATAAGGTGCTCTTTAATTTCACCGTTTACAAACATCAGTAATGCGACTATCGACTCTATCATAATTTTGGTTTTGGCAGCGGTATTATAAAATCTTTTTTCTCAAATTTCAATGGCGTATGTTTAACAGGACGTACAAAGATAGCCAGTAAACATATCAAAATTATCAGCACTGCTGTAAATCTGTAGTTCATTCTGGCTATCTCCTAAGTTCATTAGACTTTATTCCACCAGAACCATTTTTTAATTTTGTTCCAAATTTTGCAACAAATATTTTTACATTTGTTAATCATTTTTCTTCTCCTCAATTTCGTAAAAGAAGTTATCTGTATCTTCAGTTCTCCATTTACGCGTATCTTCTACATTCCATTCAGACGTCTGCACTTTCCAATCCGGGATATTATCCTTCACCGTAAACGAAGGTATGTCCCATATGATTCTATTGTTTGGCTGAGCTGCATAATTGCCATCATCTAAGGCCATTATGTGTGCACACTTATGTTCGTGTGGTATCTCTGAATGATCAGTGTCGACTATGTTACTCTCTGGATGTGCAAAGTCAACAGTAAATAAATAAGCGCCATGATGCCATTTTTTATCTTTACCAATGTATTTTCCTGATTGTCCGTCTAAGAGGTCCCAACTAGTAACAGCAGGATAGTAGCTAAAACAATTCCATAGCTCCAACTCATCCAACCTACGTTGAGGAACTTCTTCCGGCTTAAAGCCTCTTTGTATGAAAGCAGAGATCGGTAAGCGGTAGAAGACTGCACCATTTTCCATAATTGCGTGGAACAGAATCGGACGACCAGTGATCGCAGTAATTCCGAAAACCACACAGTCTTCAACTTCGCCATGATGATTTTTAAGATCATATAAATATTCTCTTCTTATTTGTGCGTACGTTACAGGTATGTTTGCATTCAAGTACGCCATAAGTCATTAAAATATTAATGCACCAATTATAAAACCTGCAATACCAAACACAAGTTCTCTTCTGTTGTGTAGTTGCCAGATCATAAATTGTTCGTAGTATTTTTTAACCATTTATTTCTCCCCAGTTATTACCAGACTCATAGTCTACTTTGTTAGGAACTTCTAGTGTAACAGCCTGTTCCATAATCTCAATTACTTTTTTAGCTTGTTTATCGTCTTCTATGGATAAATCCAACTCATCATGTATTTGTATATGTGGTACAATACCCTCTTTGTATAGCTCTAACATTGCTTTCTTTGTCATGTCAGCTGCAGAACCTTGAATTAATTTGTTGAGAGCTTTGTATGTATAAGCTCTCCTGATCCCCGGTCCATGTTCCCTGAGTGCTTCTTCATGAGGCAATGCTTTGTGCATACCAAACTGATTTGGTTCCCATAGATGAAATCTGCATAGTCTACCTAGCAAGGTACGTATCTGTCCACGATCCTGTGCTCTGTTGGATGCCTTCTCCATTAGTTGTTTTACAAATGGTACACGTGAATGGTATGTATTAAATAGGTCAGCAGCCTTGTCCTTAGTTACCCCTAATTCTGCTTGTAATTTTGCCTTACCCATGCCATAGAAAAGACCCAGATTGATCGTCTTAGCCTGTGTTCTAGGTATGTCAGCCATATCAGCTACAGTCTGGTGAAAGTCTGCGCTAGAGTCATTGCTATATGCATCTACAACATCATAAACCGATGGTAATTTGTATAAAGAAGCATAATGCACTACCAGCCTAGGCTCTTGCTGAGAATAGTCAAATACACCCCATCTATGGCCCTTCTCGGGTATAAATAATGACCTTATCTTAGGTCCAAGATCTTTGTTTCTAGCTGGTATCTGCTGTAGATTCGGATTCTGGTAGGAGAACCTACCAGTTACCGTGCCACCCCCAGCATTACGTAATTGATTTATCTCTGCATGTATTCTGCCTTTGTGTTCGTATCTTAAAATAGAATCTATAAAAGTTGTATGTGCTTTGTTAATCTCTCTTGCTTGTGCAATCATTTTAACAACAGGGTGATTGTGTTCTTGTAAAAAGTTTTTTGTAAAAGATGGTGATGCAGTTTTTTCTGTGCGTGGATATTCTAATCTTAATACATCAAATACATTTGCAATAGATCTAGCTGCCCAGATCTGTGTATCAATATTTGTTTCACTTTTTATTTTATGTAATAGTTCTCGCTCTTGTGCGATTAATTCTTTTTTCATTTTATGTGCACGTTCTATGTCTACACGTACACCTTTGAATCTCATGTCAACCAGGCAATGAAATAGATCAGATTCTAAATCAAATATATCTTCTAGATCTTGATTAATAATTTCTTTTTTCATCTCTTGCCAAAGTCCAAGTGTAACTTCAGCATCACGTTCTGCATATGCACCAACATGCATAGCAGGTAATTTGTACATTTCTGATTTAGGATCTATACCCCACTCTTCTGCAGCTTCTGCAAGTGCAGCTTCGTTTTTACCATAACCAAGATAGTGCCATGACAAACTATTTAAATCATATCTAAATCTATTTTCATCAGTCAACGCTGCAGCTATCATCGTGCATGCAATGTCACCATTTATTTTGAATCCCATCGCCCGCAACCAACAAACATCATAGATTGCATTATGAAATATTTTTGTTGCAGGTGATTCTAAAATATCTTTTAACCATGATAAGACTCGTTTCTTATCCATGTTACCACCACCTTCATGTGCAATAGGAAAGTATCCTTTGAAATGTTTTGTTGCAACAGCGATACCAATAACTTCACCATTGCCAATAACAGAACCAGATCCTTTCTTTAATAAGTCTGGATCTTTTGTTTCCAGGTCAATTGCTATTTCATCTACATGACGTAAGTCAGGAAACTCCGTAGGTTTAACCCACTCAGTCTGTGCTTCAAACTTAGGAATTTTCATTGTAGTCTCTCTCCATAATCATCTCTATAAAATGTATTGCTTTCAACAAATCTTGTTTCTTTCCTTTATCACGATGTCTGATTATATATTTAATAGCACAACCTTCAGGATATAGCAATTCATTCTCTACTACAAACTTACTTGGCTGAATCTTATACTTTTGATAATGAGATCCTCCGTGTTGCTTATCCCAAACTTTCGATTTCATAACCTTGATCCTCCTTTTTTGCTGCCATGATATATAGATTTTGTTTTGTACGTGTTACGCCTACGTACCAAACCCTGTGTTCTTCATCAAATTTATCTATACTTTTTTCTGATGCTTCTCGTATTGTTTTTGTATTATCTAAAATTAATAATACATTATCTGCTTCACCACCTTTTGCTGCATGTATTGTAGATAGTTTTACTCTTGCATCCTGTGATAATTTTTCTCCATAACTTAACATCTCACGTATGTATAAACATTCTTCATAGTCTACTTGGAACTCATCAAACCAGTTTACTGTTTTATCTAAGCCAAACTCAGATAAGTCATACATCTTTTCTTCTGTGGGTTTTAAATTACTTCCTATGCATTCTAATATATCTTTTACTTCTGATAGCGATAATAGCTCGCCCTTCTGCCAACGAGTGTAGTTTAGAATAGTTCTAAACAAGGATACCTTGTAACTCTTACGACCTTTGTATTGAAAGTAGATACCTCTATCTTTTAATGATGGCATTAGTTTTGATAGTCTGTCATTATATCTTGCAAGAACTAACCAATTACCCTCATGAAGAGGCACGTCTTCTATATCTACTATATAGTTTACAACACCTCGCTCATCTCTTGCTTTCCAATTTTTTAATACTCTTCTGTTGGGTGAAATTAAATCTAATATCTTATCTGCAAGATTCTGTACGCTTTGTGGGACCCTGTAAGATTGTGGCAAAATTATGTCTTTTTTTGAAATTTCTTGCTGAAATTTTTTTACATTTGCTCCTGCCCAGCCATAAATCGCTTGATCATCATCACCTGCTAGTATAACATATTTGGAATTTTTCCTTATAATATCTACCATTTTCCATTGTATCGGTGATAAATCTTGTGCTTCATCTATAAAAACCACGTCAAAATTTGGACACAATTTAGACACATTAAATCTTTCGATCATATCGGTAAAATCTACTAATTTATATGAGTCTTTATAATTTTGTAATTCATCTGAAATAATTTGTAATAATTGTTTGTTCATATCTTGTGAGTACATATCTGTATTGTACTCTTCTTCTATAGATATCTCTTTGATCCTAGCTGCATTAATAAGATTAAAATATTCACTGCTAGAATCTACGAATCCAGTGGTCTCTTGGCCGTTAGAATAAACTGTCATTTGTATTCCTAATCTTCTACCAATATCTTCATAGTGTTCATCTTGTAATACTTCAGATTTTTTTAATCCAAGTCTTGTAAATGCAAGAGAGTGTAGTGTTCTAAAATATTTTAAATCTTTTCTTTGAAAAGCTGTGTGATAGTCTAGCATTCTATCAATAGCTTCGTTTGCAGCTTTGGTTGTAAATGCAAAATACCCTATCTTATCTATAGGTGTTCCTAGTTTTAAAAATGTTTTTACATATTTTAATAACTTAGTTGTTTTCCCTGTGCCCGGAGGCCCGAATAATTTTCTACTAATCACATTATCTCCGTCTTATGCACCAGCTTAGTATGGTGTATTGGTACTTCTTCAAATGATTTTATATTTATTTGAACTACATTTTTTGTAGATGAATTATATTTACCTGCTTCTTTAGACGGAAATCTTTTTTGTTCTAAGAATTGTATCTCACAATCTTTATATATAACTTGCATCATACGTCCTGTTTTATCTTCGCTATGTTTCCAATTTTTAGATTTTAATTTATCAAAAAATTTATCAAACTTAAAAAATGCTAAATCATTTTCTATTAATACAGATCCAGTTTTAAATGCTGCATCGCTGCTAGCTCTAGGTCCATTTATTTTTGCATGTATTACATCATGTAATTTTTCTTTTGGTGATGTACCTATTGGTGGATGTACCACTTTTTGTGTAAGATATAATGCATCCATTACTGCTTGTTCCTGATCACCTTTGATAAGTGGTGGTAAGAATCCTGCAGCTTTTGATATTGAGTTACGTCTTTTACGTTGATCATTTAAATGTTCAACAGATCTACAATGCACTGTTGCTGTGCTAATGCCATCTGGTTTTGTTACATCAAATTCATACTCTGGTTCTGGATCTAGATCTATCTTCTTTAGATTCGTAAGCACAGGATATGCACCTTTTGATCCTGCTAAGACTCCATATTGTTTTTTTACACAAATACCTTTCTTACAATACTCACTGATAGGACTCTGCGTACATGTATAACCTTTTGTACTTTTATTCCATGATTTTACTTTTTGACTTAAAAACTTTTGATCCCATGCATTTGCATGATCACCTGCAAAATATTTTACCGGTGCATTCATAACTTTTTGTTGCCAGTTGTCTGCAAACTTCATCTTTGCAAACACATGATAGTTATACATAAATCTATCTTTGCCATCAAACGCAGGGTCTTTTGTAAGTTTTGATAATATTGCTAGGCATGGTGGTCCATCTTTAAAATCTTCATCGACATCTTTCATGTCTTGTTCTTCTATTGATTCTGTAATTCCTTTCAGTCTTTCTTTGTTTACCAGGTTTACCTCTATGACCTGCATAAACTGGTCTAAGGTAAACTTAGTACCATCAGCATTTAGTGCCTGCCTTTGATTACCCCCTAGATATGGTAGGTTTATAAACTGACCTGGACGTAATTGTCCTGTTTCATTATCTTTTGTTAGCTGTGTTTGTTTTGGAAATATTTCACAATCTGATTTTAATTTAAACAATGGTAATAAATTACTTAAAAATGATCTTACAGATTTTGCATCTGTAAAAGATTTCATAAATAAAAATAAATGTAATCCACCACTCTTAGAACAAACTGGAATTAGCGGTAGTTTATATTCTTGTATCTTGTCTATAAAAAATTTTTTATCAAACTCTTCGTAGTCTTTTGGATCTATATCAATAACTCCAAACTTAACTTCTGAGTTCTCATTACATGGTTGAATACCTATTGATAGTGTGCCTTCTAGATGTGCTTGATATATTTCTTCTGTTAGTTCTTCGTAGTTCCATCTGTACACTGGTTTCTTTTTACCAGTTTCAGAATCTACATACGCATCTTGGTGTTCAAAGTCTGCTACACCATATGCATGCCGATAACCATTAAAAAATTCTATGTATCTTTTATCCATAACTGTTGCTGTGGGCCACTCGGTCTCCCGCTTGGCCCACACTGTGCACTCATTCTCTTAGAGAATTAGATAATGCTTTCCTTTGGTTTATCCTCGCCATGTTTAGCTTTAACATTTCCTTTCGATATGTTTTCACTAAACGATTTAGCTTGGCCATATAAGGATTGATCAGTTACTGGACCAATTTTACTGACTTCCCAACCAAACCATGTGCCTTTATCGTTAGACATTTGGGTAGTTTTTAGTCTGTAAATGTGGCTGAAAGATGCTGGTGTAAATAACCCATTCTTACCTTTCATTTTTATTCCAGACATCATCGAGTTCCATTTTCTACTAATTTTTAATTGAGTAGATTTCATAGATATCAATGCTGTCGATGGACTATCGCCCTCAACAATGACAAAGTGCGATGCAGTTTTTTCGATGTAATTACCATTTGGTAATCTATCTTTGTAGTTTGCATCCGGTTTTGTTTTGGACATGATATCAGAAGATGAATCATAGATTGCAACTGGTGCTCCTGGTCCTTCTCCTCTATCTTTCCATTCAATGTACTCCAACTTATAAAAGCATGGAATTACATTGATACCTTTTACTCCGTCATACAGATCACCAGATACTGAATTATATATCATACCTGGTTCTGCACCTTCGACATACTTACCATCTCTTTTGTTTACCTCTGGAGATAGTTGTCCAAGGATTTTTAGAAAAGGAAGAGCTAGATCTTCTTGACCTATTGAGCCCAAACCTTTTGCTGCATCATCTTCAAACACATTGGCTGGAAGACCTGCAGTCTTTTTTTCTGCTACTTGGTTCATGTTTATTTGTTCCTCGTTATTTTGGTTCTGTTTCCTGCGAACACGTTAAAAAGATCAGAGGGCATCTCTTGTCCAGATTCTAGACGCTCTCTGACCAATGCTTTAAGTGTCATAGGTTCGACCTTTAATTTCTGGACAGGTTCGTACCCTTGACCTTGCGCAAGGACCGCATATTGCGATGCCTTGTTATCTTCGTTACGACCAAAGGAAACAGTAATCTCATTTTTAATAAGATCACCCAGGCCGTTTTCTCGAAGCCATGTATAGGCTGCTTCTTTATTTGCTACTGAAATAGAAGCCCCATAAACTGGTTTTACTTCAACAGAAGATCCATCTGCTAGTTTCAATGTAGAGATGTTCATCTCTTGCATCATAGTGGGTATTACCTCACCAGAAACTAATTCAATATGTCTCTTCAGTTCTTTTAATTCTTTTTCTTTTTTTTCAAGATCGTCTTCTAATGATTTTAGTTTTACGACTTGATCGGATAAAGATTTTGCATCGTTAACAGAATTCAAATCTTCTCTTTGGTCTTTTTCGAAATCAATACTACTCATTTACTTCTCCTTTCTCATATAAGTTAATTGCTATAGGATAATATGTTCTTTCTTGTTTATCCCATTTCAACAAGTTGTATTTACCGTTTGTAATATCAGAAACAATAGAACATGCAACACCTATGATAGCAGGATCACCTGTTAACAATAAATAATCTTCCGGTCTAAAATTTTTTAAAAGTTTTCTTAATTTAAAAATTAATGGACCCGGTGAAAAAATTATTTGTGAAAGTTCTGGTAACAATGGTATTACATCACCATACTTTTTAGCACCTACAATATTTATTTTAGGTGTTCCAGCTTTTGTACCAGGTACTTCCTGTATTAAATAAACTTTTCTTTCTGACATTATTGACAAACAATATAATTATGTTTATATAGTTGTCAACTAGAAAGAAGAAAAATTATGAATTATAAATTTAAGACAAAGCCGTATGCGCATCAAATTAAGGCATTAGAAATGTCTTGGGATAGACCCTACTTTGCATACTTTATGGAGATGGGTACTGGTAAATCTAAAGTATTGATTGACAATATATCTATGCTTTATGACAATGGTAAGATCAATGGTGTCCTAATTGTGGCACCAAAAGGTGTAGTAAAAAACTGGTATGAAGGTGAAATACCTACACACCTTGTGGACCATATTGAACACAAAACAGTTTTATGGCAACCGTTAATTACTAAAAAACAAACAGCTGCACTAGATAGTTTGTTTGAGACAGGTGAGGACCTACATATATTAGTGATGAATGTAGAGGCTCTTTCTACACAAAAAGGTTATGACTTTGCTGAAAAATTTTTATTCTCTCACAGAACTCTTATGGCTATTGATGAGTCTACAACTATTAAAAATCCAGAAGCAAAACGTACAAAAAATATTTGTAAGTTAGGTCTTGCCTCTAGATATAATAGAATACTTACTGGATCTCCAGTAACCAAATCACCTTTAGATTTATATAAACAATGTGAATTCTTAAGTCCTGGTATACTAGGCCATGAATCTTATTATACATTTAGAACTAGATATGCAATTATGAAGACAGCAAACTTTGGTGGTAGATCTGTGCAGATTGTAGTTGGTTATAGAAACTTAGAAGAACTATCAGAAAAACTAAAAGAGTTTTCATATCGTGTATTAAAAGATGAGTGTTTGGATTTACCTAAAAAGACATTTATGAAACGTGTAGTTACACTTACACCAGATCAATTAAAAGTATACAGAGAAATGAGTCGGTTAGCTCTTGCTAGTTTTAATGGTAAAATGATGACTACAGCAACAGTTTTAACTCAACTTATGAGATTACAACAAATAACTTGTGGTAATTTTACTGCAGATGATGGCACTATGCATGAATTACCTACCAACAGACTACCAGAACTTATGGATTTACTTGATGAAATAGAAGGTAAGGTTGTTATATGGGCTCACTTTCAAAGAGATGTAAATAGAATTATAGAAGCTATTAGTAAAGAGTATGGTCCAGATTCTTTTGTAGATTATTATGGTCTAACACCTCAAGAAAATAGACAAAAAAATATACAGAAGTTCCAAGATCCCAGTTCCCCGGTCCGTTTTTTCGTAGGCACGACTCAAACTGGTGGTTATGGTATTACTCTTACAGCTGCTAGCACTATGATATATTACTCTAATGGCTATGACCTGGAGAAAAGACAACAATCAGAAGCTAGAATAGATCGTATTGGTCAGGAAAGACCTATGACATACATAGATATTATTTGTGAAAAGACTGTTGATACTAGAATAGTAAAAGCTTTACGTAAGAAAGTTAACATTGCAACACAGATAATGGGGGAGGAGTTAAAAGAATGGATTTAAGACCAGGTGTAATTATAAGATTTGGATTATGGATTAGTCTTGTTGCTTGTTTGCTTTGGTATTTTTAAGCAAAAAGATCTTTTGCTTTACCTAATATAGGCTTATATTTAGTACGCCCGTCTTCTCTATATGCATGTAAGAATTGTTTTCTTGGTGTACCTTCCGTAAAACTACAATGTATCCACCCTGAATTAGGTTCGCCAGGTGTATAAAATTCTAATATTAATTGATCCCAATCTAATTCTCTATGTATCCAATCTGCAAGCTCACAATTATCGACGCCTATTACTTCGAAGTCGGCCGCTTCTGCACGCGCGTGCTGTGAATTTGGTGAGCTGCCGATGGCTTGGCACAGCTGTGGACTACGGAATCCGCTAGTCACCTTAACCCTGCCAAAATGGTCACGTACCGGTTGTAAAATTTTTTCACAAAGTGTTTTTAATTTTTCGATTTGTTCTGCGTTAGGATTATTGTTAATCCCTTTCCTAATAGCAGTGTCGCTTTTAGTAAGCTCTGATAAAGTAAAATTACGTGTCAGTTCCATTAGCTTATTATTCTCTCTATAGCGAAGAGTGCAGCAGTTCCCGCAGCTGCTAAGAGAACCCAATAGACTTTATCTATCTTACCGCCCAACTTCTCGACGTCTTCGTGTACATGTTTTAAGTTTTTCTTGACACCTGAAATGTGTCCGTACAAAGATATTATATGTTCTCTAGTATTTTTGGGTTCTATCGCCATAATTAATTGTTTCCAAAAAGTATAGCAAGTTTTTGTTGCGTACTCAAGTTGCTTAAATTGTTGTTATTAACTGTTCTTGATATTAAATTACTATCAATACTTGGTAAATTTAACGTGTTTGGTGTTACCGGCGTTTCTTGTGCACTAGGTAATAGTGGGTTTTCTATAAACGGAAACTCTGGATCTAACAAAGAGGTATTAGATAATTGTTGTTGTATATTAGCTAGAACAACTTGCGCTGTTAGAAATGGATTTACCTCTCCTATTTTTGCAGCATTTTCTGCAAACGCTTGTTGTATTTCTGTAGATATATTTATAGGTCTAAAAATATTATTATTTATTGTTCCTATTTCTATACCTGAAAGTCTATCTGTTGCTGTATTAAATCCAGATTGCGTAATTCCTAAAGTTCTTGCAGCATCTAAGTCTAATTTAAAATCTTTTCTTACATTAAATAAAGCTCTGTTTGCATTTAAATATGAATCAACAATTTCATAAGGTTGCACTACTCCACCACGTAATGCCTCTCTGGTAAATAACTGTCTAGATTCTCGAACACCTCTTTGATAATTAGCTACTTTATATTTTAAAGTTCTATCTGGATTTACAGATACAGTTCTAAAACCAAACAAACCTGCAAACTCATCACCAAATTCATACGCTTGTCCATACTTATCAAATTTACCTTTTTGTATAATATCCACAGATTCGATTGATTGGTCTAATCTTTTTAATTGATTAAGTGAAAATGGCATTTGTGCTTCTACCAAGTGAGCCATAATTTTATATGCTTTGTCTCCTGCATTATCTTGTGGATTAAATACTTGGAAGCCATCTCTAGTTCTACCACCTCTAGCTATAATATCTGCTACAGCTTCTGTCCAAATAGATTCAGATATAAAAGGTTGTGCAAACTCTCTCATTGATCCAAACATACCTGCAATGAAATCATCCATGATACCATCTTCATCAGTTCTACCATCTGCTACAGAGTTAAGAACTGTTTGAATAGGTCTAACTAAAGTATCGTAAGCATTAGCATGACTAAAATCTATATATTTAAAGTTACCTTCTTCATCTTTAATAGGTAATAGTGTAGAGTTTTTAGACCAGTCAGCCACATATCTTCTAAGAGCTTCTCGTTCTTCATCTGTTACATCATACAATGCAGCAAATGCTTCTGCTGTTGCTGCTGGCACAGCCAGTGTAGTAGCACCCATACCAAATAATCTAGTGTACCCTATACTTTGAAAAGGTTTTACTACTTGACCGTTAGGTAAAATAATCTCTTCGTTTATTTCTTGTAGACCACGTCTTACAATGTTTGTACCAGTTCTAGCTATCTCTGCAGGAAAAGATACAAAGTTCCCAACAGGTAATTTTCTTAAACCTTTTACAAAATCAGATACATAATCATAGTTTGGTATATTATTTTTTACAATGTCTGCTGCTTCTCTTTCTAAAAAATCATTATCAAATACTATCTCTCTACCATTTCTAGTAAATGTTTGTCCTCTTGTAAGACCAGCGTTTGTAAGAGTTTTTTCTAATCTTTTTTGTTCCATGGCCCACGATGCTATTTTCCAAAAATCATCTTCAGCTGTATATAAATCTTGTGACACTGCTTTTAGTTTTGACAATGGTTTTAATAACATCCTAAATCCTTTGTCGGCTGTCATAGTTTCACCAAAGTTTACATCCTCTAACAGTCTTGTTAAATCTCCAAGTCTTACGTTGTTGTTTACAACACCAAGTTTTAAAAGCTTTTCATACAACTCATTTTGCATTCTTGTGCCTTTAAGTGGTGTCTGTAATGCTTGATAAGCTTGTTTAATTGCTTCGCCATCAGGTATGATACCATTTGCTGTTGCAAAAAAACTTGCACTAACAAAGTTTCTCATGTGTGTAACTGGTGATAAAATTGTTTTTGCTACCTGTGATAAACCTTTTGGATATAAAACCAAACTTTGATACAACTGTCCTATCATTCCAGGCGCTTCTTGAGTTATACTTGTATCTTTTAATGCTTTTGCAACACCTGGTCTTGCAAAGAATGCACCTTCAGCAAAAGGATTAGTTGCAGCTACAGCTGCACCTTCTTTTGTTAGTCTTTCTTTTTTAACTCCTTTACCTGCATCAACAACTAATCTTTTATTTGGATCAATAACTTCTACAGGTACAGCATCTGTGCCAAACAATTGTCTTGCTTCATCCTCACTTCGTGCAAGAAATGGTTTTACTGTGCTTTTACCAGAAAAATAATCATTAGCTAATTGTGTATTTTTCTCTAAAAGATCTCTGTAAAACATATTACGTCTTGTAAGCATAGATAGTTTTGCAGTAGCACCAATAATTGTTTGCATAGGATTTCTTTGTTTGCCAAACAATTCTTCAAACACTTCTCTGTCTGCTTTTGATTTTATTTCACCGATAGATACAAGAGGTTGTGCAGTTCTTCTTGTAAGTGTTTCATCTAGTACAGTTCTATTAACAAAAAAATCTGGCACCTGAAATATAACATCAGATGGTTTATCTAATCTAAAACCTTTTGGTAAGTTTGGATCTTTTAATGCATTGGCTACAATTTCTTCTGCTTGTAAATCTGTAATAGGTTTACCTGCTTCGTCAGCACTTTGTTTAAATACTGTTTTAGCTCTTTCAATTGCTTCTCTTGTAGGTGTGTATGCAAAGAAAGGTATTATACTTTTGTTTTGAAATACATCGTAAGTTGCACCAATATAGTTTTTAAATTTACCACCAAATAATTTTTTAAATTCTGCTATTTCATTTTTACCTAGCGTTCTACCTAAGTTAGAAAATAAATCAGCCCATCTATCTCTAATGGTTGTTAAGCTACCAAAGATAGTACCTATAGTTTCTTCATCTACTTTTAACTTCTGTAATTTTTTAAGTAACGCTTCTTTTTTTGTTTGGTCTAAGGAACCAAATCTAGCAACACCTAAGTCATCTATTTGTGCATCACCAGATAATAATAAATCATTTATTTCTGCTAATAATTTATCTCTATTTTTTTGATTAGTTCTATTAAATATATTTCTTACTGGTGGAAATATTTTATCAATAGAAATATCTAGCTCTCTTGATATGTTTTTTGCAGCAACGGCATCCGCAGATCTTTCACCAATATTAGTTCTTTCTATATCAAAAAATTCTTGTGTCTTACCACTTCTTGCTCTAAAACCTCCTGCAATTTTATCTATAAATCTATCTAGTTTATCATTTGAATCTACAAGTTTTTTATTTCTGTCAGTAAGTTTTTTAATTACTTTACCTGTACCACCTATTATACCTGTAAATAATGCACCCTCTGTACCAAACTTAACTCTATTTAATAAATCTTTTAATGGATCATCTCCGGTGTCTCTATCTATTTCTGTTGGTCCACCTATTAAATCACCAAATGTACCTATCTGTTCTACGTCACCAACAAATGTAGCTTCTCCAACACCACCACCAAGTGCACCTCCAATAAATTTATTAGTTTTACCTCGTGTATTTAATTTTAAAACATCATCACTTAATTTTTTTACTTGATCTGTAGGTTTAAAATACCTCATGTTTTTTGATGCACGCATAGCATCTGCTGCAATTTTAGAACCTACTCTAAATCCTGCAACACCAGGTATACCAATATTAACTAATGCTTCGGTTATTTGTCCAGCAACTGTAGCTTCTGCTTTTTCATCTAACGTTGTAAGATCATCAAAGAATGCTTCTACTCTAGCTGCTCTGTTTTGATCTACACCTAAATCTAAAAGTGTTGCACCTAATGAAAAGAAACCTTTTGGTATTGCTATAAGACCTGAACCAATACCTGCTAGTATAGATTCAATCGTACCTACTTTTTGGTTTGAGTTTGCTTCTGCTATTGCTAGTTCTCGTAACGTGGCCATGGATTACTCCTAACCTATGATACTATCTAGTGACACAGGTGCTATTTGATTTCCTTGTTTTCTAAATGCTTTTTTATTTACAACGTATAAACCGTCATCAAGTGCAGAGTATTTTTCAATGAAGAAATCTATTTCATCTTTACCTTCATTTGCCTTAGACCATTTTTGATATTTGTCATCTGGTATTACTCCTGGTCTATCTTCTCCTTTAGATTCTATAAAGGAAGCTATGTTATCACTTGTTAGTGTTGTTCCTTTTCCAGCAGCAACAGATGCAGAAACAAGATCAGCAACTGAAGTTGCACCAGATAATTTTTTAGCTAGAGGGTCATCTGGATTTTCTCTTATAAATTTAATTTGTTCTTGAAATGAAGTTAATTTAGTTTTGTTAATGTCTTTTTCAATCTCACCTTTAAGAACAGCAGCATCAATTTGTTTTTTAAGATCTGTAGATTTATCTAAGTTTTTAGATATGGCTGATATAATTGCAGATTGTAAATTACCTGACTTAATATTACCTTTAAGATCTCCACCTTGTTCTTGTATAATTTTACTTGCATCAATTAATGAATCGTAAGTTGCATCTTTATTTAATTTATCTACACCCATTAATTTATAATATTTTTCTTTTGTTGAATTTATTCTATCTTCTTCTAATTTAGTTTTTTCTGCGTCAGATAAATCTTTACTACCACCTGGTGGTGTAGTCTTTGTACTTACATCACCAACATTTGTAATTTTATCAACTCTCTCTAAATCTGTTTTTTTAGTTTCTTTTGGAGCTCCACTAGTATCAAATGGATCTGCAAAAGGAATTACTGCGTTAGCATATGATTTTAAAAGGTCTGGGGCCATTTTAGCTGCACCAACTCCTGCTTCAAGAGCACCAGCAGCGATTGGTGCAGCAGTTAATGGGTTTTGTCTTAAGAAAGAACCAACTCTAAAACCTGCGCCTGCTCCTGTTGGTGCCATTGGTGCTGCTATACCACCTCTAGGCAAAAATAAATCTTTTAATCTTCCAGAAACCCCTAAATTTTGTGAAAAAGGTTTGTAGGTTCTAGCCGCTCTAAAACCTCTAATTGCTGCAGGTGCAAATCTACCTACTGCTGCCAACCCTCCTAGAATTGCAGGAATAAAGTGTTTTGTTCTACCATCCGGTCCTTTTGTTTGATCATATATAGGATTACCTACAAGCGCTGCTCTTCTTGGACCTTCATTATTTGCTAGTCCACCATCTTGCATACCATGCATAATACCCTCTTTGATAGGGCCACCGTTTTTAAACATTGGTCTATTTAATGGTTTCATTATTAATTACCGTATAGTTTACCAAATATTCCAGCAAGTCCTGTTGCTGTACTTAATGCTGTAGCAAGTGGAGAAGCTCCGCTTCCTGTATCCGGTAGTGGAGAAGCACCAAATCCTGCAAGTCTACCAAGACCAGCACCATACGCATCTAATCTTCGCATAGGTTCAAATGCTGCTGTTCTTAAAGCTTGTTGATTAGCTGTTAAATTTGCTTGATCTAGTCCTTGTCTAAATGCACCAAGATTACCAAGTGCAGAAACATCTTGACCTAACGATCCTCTTAGGAAATTAGATAGACCAAATTGTTGAGCTGCCAAATTACCTTGGTTTTGAAAATTCTGTTGTGCTAATTGATTAGCCTGTGTGAAACCTTGTTGTTGTAATTGTGCAAGTAAAGATGCTCTGTTTCTAAGATTACCTGCATCAAATTCTGCCATCTGTACACCTTCTCTACCACCACCAAAAGCTCCTGCTGTTCTTGCTTGATCCCTGATATTTTGTCTACCCATAGCTGCTTGTCTGTCAAAGTCCGCTAATGTTGTGTCGATAACCTGTTGTTGAAAAGGTGACATGAACTGTTGAAATGCTTGTGGTCCAGTCGATGCAGCTTGTTGTGCTACCGCACCTTGAGCTGCTTTTAAGAAAGGTTCATAAGATCCAACACCTGCTTTTGCTATATTTATTGCTTGAGTTTGTAATGGATCAGCTTGAGCAACAAAAGGGTTTTGTCCCGTTCCAGTACCCATAAAGGTACCTGTATTAATAGGAACAGATGTGCTTGCTGTTAATTGTTTGGCAAAATCTTTAGCCGTATCTTGTAAATAATCTGGTAATGCCATTATGCTATTCTACTCTCCAACATTTGTGCTTGATCAAACATCTCTTGTGCAGGATTTTCCATACCTTGAGACTCTTCAGATATATTACCACCTGCTTCTAGATTGTCCATCATGTTTTGCATAACTTCAGCGCCTTTGTCTATGTCGCCTCCGCCTGCATTTCTTACAGCATCAGCTGTAAATACAAATTCATTCTTGCTAAGTCTAGCTGGTACATCATCCGCTCTTTCCTCAGCTCCTAGTGGTACAAAACCACCTTCTCTATAATCTTTTTCAAAGCCACCTAGATCCATTAGACCACCTTCAGCTGCAGTAGCTCTTCTTTTATTTAATGTTTTAATTCCTTCACTCATTCTGTCAAATTCATCTCTTGCAGCTTTTTCTGCTTCTATTTCAGACATACCCATGTCTAAATATTTTTGAAAAAGATTCTCTAATGTTTTATCATTTTCCATATTAGATGCTAACTCTATGGGTCCACCATTAGATACAAATGCTCTTGGTTGCATACTACCCATTAAATCTTTTACTGCTGGACTGTCTGCAGGAAAACAAACTTTACCACCGCCATCGTAACCTGCTCTACCACCATCAGCAGCGTAAAAATTATCTACAAATTTTGGTTTAGGTAAAAACCTCAAACTTGGATCTTGATTTCTAGCCATATTAACTATACTTGCAATACTATCAGGTGTTTGTGTAAATGGAATATCTGGCTCCTCTTCCTCTTCATCACCACCCATTAAAAATGGAGATGCAATTAAACCTGCAGCACCTACTCCTCCTAATATTCTAGGTATACTAAATTTTGCTCCTGCTTCTCCGCCTACTCTAAATAGATTTCCTAGTGTTTCAAATTTACCACCAGTTCCAAGTAATGCACCTATACCCCCAGTCTTACCAAAAATACTTGGAGCAGCTCCACCAAAACTAGCTCTACCAAGTAAACCACCTATTTGTGTTCCTGGTACACCAAACATTAATGCACCAGTAATCGCAGCTTTACCTATTGGTGATTTAACTACTTTTTTAACAGCACGTGCAGCTTTCTTTACAATCTTACCTAAAAAATAACCTTGTCTAGGCTCTTCTAAACCCATGATTCCGCCACCGGCACGTAATTGTCTTTCCATGTTCATTCTAGATATTGCCATAATTTAGTCTAAATCCTCTTTGTATAATGTTTTTAAGCTATAATCAATCATATATATCGACCAAGTCTGTTAGCCCTCCACCCATATATCCAACTCTACCACCTTCAGCCAGATCGTAACTTGCGGAATCTGTTGCAAAATCTCCACTGAAATTAGCTCCTGTTGCACCTTGATCACCTCTACCAGAATAAGATCCACCAACTCCTGTATTTAAAGATTCATCTCTTCCACCACCAGATCCATAATCTTGATAACCTCTAGCAGCAATTTCTTGTTGTGCTCTTGCTCTTGCTGCGGCTAGTTCAGCAGCTTGTCTCTCTTTTTCTTGTCTTCTTAAATTATCTCTTTGTTCTACTTGTTGTTTATAAAAATTATATCTAGCTAAATTCATTTTATTCATTTCATTTGCTCGTGCTGCATTTGTCCCTACAAATCTAAATTGACCAGTCTCTTCATCAAACTCTAATGTAGTCCCTTCTCCATATTTTTTATCAAATTTTTCTCCACCAAAATAATCATCTAATCTATCAACTTGTTTTTCTACAGCCTCTGCATAATTACCAAAACCAGATCTAACATTTAATCCAAACGGATCTTTATTACCGCCTGAAGTGTTTTCTCCAAATACAGTAGGACCAGTATAGCCCATGTTAGCTTGAATAAATGCTTGATCAGGTCGAGATAAAGATCCAAATTTATCCATTGAACCTAATACCATTCCTATTATACCAGGTCCACCCGCTCTGCCTGTATATCCCTGTTCCATGATCATGTCCGCTGTTTGTGGTTTGTTTGGTGTAAATGGTAAACTATAAAAAGCGTCTGAAAGTTTTCTACCTATAGTAGGTTCTTCACGTTCAAATATACCTGGAGCACCTTTTATAGTTTGTGGAATACCTTCAATACTCCCTTTGTAAAAATCTTTTGGTGCATCAAAAGGAGCAAGTCTTTCCATTATAATTTCATCACCTGTTTGACCAGGTATGACCCCCATAGGTCTATTTAATTCTGTTAATCTAGTTTGTCTGTCATCTACTGCTTTTTGAAAAGCTGTTTTTAAATCACCAACACCTCCTGTAAAAGGTGTAAGTGCACCACCAGTATTTATCGTTCTAGGTGATGCTACAGGTAAAGTTGCTATACCTGAATCATCATCAGTAGTTTGGTTTTGATTTAAATTTATACCAAATGTAAATTTACTTTGTGGTAATGCAGTAAAACCTTGATCATAAAAACCTCGATCGACTGGAGCATAAAAAGATGGTGCACTAAATATAGACATTAATTTTTATAGCTCCCGTTTTTATAACCAATCTCTCTATTAGCATCTTTTAATTTTTCTATATCAACTAAAACTTTGTCCATTTGTTTTGTTAAAAATTCTATGTTTACTTTGTTTAACGCCATTGACTCAATATGTTTGTTTAAACGATCGGTAGTCTTGTACAAATCCTCCAGCATCATGTACTGCTCAGAATCCGCGGGCAATGATCCCATTTGTCCACGAGGCCATTTTATTCTAAATTCTGTATTTGCTTCTACATCTGCATTCATCAGTTCTAATTTAGTTTGAGTTTGGTTTAATGATTCATGTAATCCAAAATAAGCCCAGGTGCCGATTGCGACGAGCGCAATTAAACTAGCAACCGTTTTCATAGGCATTTGCACAGCAGCCTCTTCAGATATGTTTAATGGCTTCTTACTCATCGTCTTTATCAGATGCAGCACCTAATGATGGCATCTTTGCTACCTTAATTTTTACAGCTCTTGTTATATCTTCTTTAACAGTGTCTGTATCTGGATTGTTGATATCGTCTTCTGCTTCTTTATCAGAGTTGTATTCTTTACCAGTTTTAGTATTTTTTAATGTGATTTCAGCTTCACACTTAACTACTGGTACTTTTTTACCATCTACCTCTATATATTCTACTGATCCTTCTTCTTTAAATGACATATATTATTCCCTATTTATTTGTAACACAGAAAGTACAATATGTAACCTGTTTCCTGTGGCTGCCGTAGCCTTAATAACCTCACTCTCCTGTAAGACTATAGGCTGTTCTAGCAGTTCTATTGTTGTATTAGCAGATACACTCTTAGTTTTAAACAAACTAAATACATTTGAAGATGTATCTGTTAATGTCAATGTTATAGTATCGGCGTTTCCCGAGTCCTCAGATACTAAGATTGATTTTATTATACCTGTTGTTGATGCAGGCACTGTATATACTACAGTTTCTGAATTAGTTGTTAAATCTTTTTTAGCGTTTGTAAATACGTTAGCCACCTATAAACCAGGACACTCGTTCCTGCTCCTGTTTTACTTCATCTAAAAATGTAGAATTTAATTGATCCTTCATAATAGTCAAAGCTCTGTTAATTTGCTTTTGGTTTGATACATCATATTCTTCTTTTGGTTCTGGTAACCTTATATTAATCTTAGTCATTATCTTCTACCATCTGGTTGTACATCTAATTTGAGAGTTCCAAATCTCCAAGACTCACTAGATGTATCGTTTTCTATTTTAATATTTATATATCTTCCTCTTGCTCTAGTATCTTTTTTAATTGTAGTAGAACTAATTGTAAAAGGACTTAATGCTGTATTAGTTTGAGTTTCTTGTGGATATCGTTTTATACCTAATGTTACTTTAGCATTACCTGCTAACGATTTAAAATCAGGTACAAATCTTCTCATCTTCATAAATACTTCACCAGCAACAGCAGGTGCTACTGGATTTCTAGATCTTTGTTCTATATCTATGTCATACGATTTAATAAATGACGTAACCGCTGTAGTTGTACCATTTGGATTTACTTGATCTGTACCTACTTCATGTTCAAATAATGTAGTTTGTCCTAGACCAGACTCACCTACAATAGCAGGAAACGTTCCGCTTGAAGATACATTATATTTAGTTGCAAAAGGCTTTGGATATATTGTTGCATCTACCCAACTAGTTCTTGGTTCTGTACCTGTATACCAGACACCACCTAATACTCTTGTTAATGCAGACTCACCAAAATTAAGCACCACATACTTATCATTATAATCAGAACCTGAACTTGGATACCACCAAACAACTTCTGTAAATAAATTATTTAATCCAGCGTTAACTTGTTGACCTTTTGTTGTATCAATGTTTTCAAACACGTGATCTTCAACTGTGCATGGTAATGATTTAACAGTACCATCATATGCAAAGAAACCTTTTGGAGACATCCAATAAGCGACACCATCAACTTCAACACATGCATTCTTACCTATTAAACCACAGTTTGTTCCTACTTGTTCAAAACCAAATGTAAATGGTGAACCAACAAATTTCATTGTGTACAATGCATTATCTGTAAAAATTAAAATAGTTTCTTTGGCTTTTAATGCACCCATAATTTTTGTACCATCTTGAAGTCTTTGTGTACCTGCAGTGTTTGTTGCTGATGGCGCGTACGTATTTATTCCTTCTTGATTTGAAAATCTAATAAACATATCGTCTTGTGTTGCTGTGTTTCCTATAGCTGTTTCCGTAGCTAAATGAATTAAGTGTCTTGTTGTAGGTGATATTAAAGTTAACCTACTAGCTGTTGGGTTATTACTTGTTTCAAATCCACTTGTAGTTGTTGAAGCTCTATTATTTAAAGCTGATGCAGCTCCGCCATTCCACGAAAATGTTTTACCGTTTGCAACAGTTGCAATTAATACTTGTCCAAAATTATCTAATGACCATAAACCAGGTTCTAGAGATACTTCAGAAGCTGTTGCAGCTTCACCCCAGTTACCATTACCCCAACCAGCAACACCCCAACCATATCCATATGTCTGTGCTCTTGGTCCTACTGGCTCGTAAGGTTTTAAACTTAAACTACCACCTGCAGATACGGTACCTGATGCATTAGATGATTGTGTAATTGTAAATGTGCCTGTTGTAGGAACAGTTATAACTTGAAAATTTTTATCTTCAAAATCAGAATTACTAAAACCTGTACCACCTGGTAAAGTAACATTATCTAATTGTACAATATCTCCAACAGATAAATTATGTGCTGCTTTTGTAATTGTACATGTAGGTGATCCATTTGTAGTTGCGATTGTTGCAGATGTTAAGGTAGTTTTTAATGGTGTAATATCATGAAGCTTACCTTCAAAATATAATAATAAAAATTTATCTGTGCCGATAGCAACATATCTGTTACCTGTTAGATCTGTAAAAGCGTGCATTGCTCTTGCTACACCCACTATAGTATCTGTAACTAGTGATGACCAACCACCTACTTTTTCTGGTAAACCATATCTAAATCTTACGTTGTCAGAATCAACCCAACGGTTTTCTGCACCAGAGTCAGAAGATTGTTTGTCTATTCCGGGAAGAAATTTGTACTCAACGAGAGCCATTCACTAGCTCCTATATTTTATCTTTGTATGCCCAGCCTCTTGTTGCATTTACATACACTAAAGTAAAAGCTGCACCATTTGTATTAACTACTAAATTAGAAGCTGCCCCTAATACATTTGAACCATTTCTTGCAATTGTAAGATTATTAGAGTTAAAATTATTTCCACTATCAATAAATGTCACTTCATTACCAATAGCAGGTGATGCTGGTAGGGTTATTGTTACTGAACTATTAATACCACCTGAAGATGTATCAACTAATAATTGATCTCCATCTACTGCAGTGTATGCTCCTGGTACTGTATAGTACCCTTTATTAATTAAACCTTTATTTACGTTAGTGCCATCTGAATATACCAGAGATTTAGATCCAATAGGTAAAGCTATCCCGGTCCCTGATACTGTTTTAACTGTTAGTGTGTAATTGCTTGATGATCTAGCTGTAGCATCCTCTACAACAAAAACTCGTTCTGCAGAATCTGGCATAGTAACTGTTCTGTTAGCTGCTAGAGTTCCTGTTAGTTTAAAATATAAATTCTTACCATTTGATACAGCATGGTTTGATAAAGCTAAAGCAACATCACTAGCTGCTACATCGATAGCTATATAACCACTAGCTGCTTGTTCTAAGATTTGTAAATTTGTATTTGTAATAGTACCCCAGGTTCCTGACTTTTCACCTGTTGTTATTAGTTCTAGTTTTAAATCACTTGACGTGCTCGATGCCATAATTCTCCTATGGGTTTAATGGGTCAATAGGCACCCATGTCCCTGTTGCGTTTGGATCTATATCGTTCCAAGATACCACATTAACGGTACCATTGGCAAGGTTAAATCTGTTGCCTGTTGGTCTAACACCAGAGGCCATAGTTATATTTCCTACAGAAATATTGATTCTATTACCATTTGGCAGCACCACAACATTTTGAATACCGACTCCGGCAAAAGTTGTAGCTGAAAATGATGTTGCTCCAAATAACATTATGGTATCTCCGTCCAAGTTTGTGTTGCGTTTGTAGGCACTGCTTCCCACATTCTTAATGTTATATCCGATGTACCTAATTCAAGTCCTTCTCCAGAAGGAAGAGCTTTTGCTTTAGCGATTACTGTTACATCACTTGTACCTATGTTAAATCTCTTACCAGATACAATTGCTGTTGCATTTGCTTTAGTTGTAGCATTGCCAAGAGCTACTTCAAAACCATTACCTGTAACAGATAAATTACATTTACCAATAATTGTAACATTACCTGTGCCAATATTAAATCTGTTTGATGTTATTGTTGGTTTAGCTCCAGCTTTTGCAATTACAGTTCCTTTAGCTATTTCGAAACCTTTTCCTGTAACTGGCACATCTATAGGTATAGAAGCTTGAGCATTACCTATACCTAATTCTAGACCCTGGCCTGTTAAGACTTCTTTAGCTTTACCAATAATGGTTACATTACCAGTAGATATATTTACTCTATTACCTGTAACTGAAAAGTTAGCATCTCCAGAGATTGTAGAGTTGCCAATGTTTACATTGATCCTTGATCCAAGGACATTGACAAATGCGTTAGGATTAAACCCTACATCTGAGAAGGGTGCGGCTGCAAAGGGTGTAGCACCAAAATACATGCGAGGTTACCTCGCAGTACAAGGAATATTATTAGATCCTACTAATGATTGACCGAATGCTATATAAACGTAATTATTACCATTTGCATTATGACTTTTATCTGTTGTTGGTACACTAAAACCATTAGAATACATACTTAATCTATTTACATTTGTTCCTTCAACATTAGTAACAGATGCAAATAAATATTCATTGTCATCATTAAAACCATCCCTTTTATCATCATGTATAAACCATTCATCTGTTTGTGAAGTATTTTTTACTATAACAAATTTTGGTTTAAAACCAGTATAAATAAACATTGGTGATGAACTTGAACCATTACCAGTATATTTACCAAACTTGCTATAACCAGTTTTTTCTGTAAAGCAGTAAGCTATATAATCGCTATCGTTGTAATTTGTTCCCTCATAATCTCCTAAACTAAATACAGTTGAGTTTATAGTAACAGTTGAATTACCCCAAACATTTACATCAGCTGCCTTCCCTGCATTTGTGTTTAAATATAAAACTCCTGGGTCAGATTGTGAAACAAAAGAATCTTTATGATAAACAGACCAGTTATTTGTAGCACTTAATCTTTTAACAATAATTGTATCAGGTGTAGCTCCTAAATGGTGTGGTATCGTATGACCAGCAGTTCCATTACCAACATATTTAACAATAGAAAATCCTGCTGTTGTATTTACAGAATAAGAGTATGCTTTGTAAGTACCAGAGCCACTTGTACTTCCAGAGCCTGTTGTTCCAGCTTTCCAGTTCCATGATGCGTAAGTATCACCATTATTATTTTGGTCTGTATCATTACCAACTGTAAATCCATCTGTACCAAAAGTATTTAAACCTGCAGTACCCATATCTACTTGAGCACCAGTATTGTTAGAAGATATTTTTTCTTGAACACCTCTAACTTTATCATACCAATAATGATTATGAGTTGCATTTCTCACTTTTATCCAAGTTAAATCAGGTGCAAATCCTACTCCTGTAATTGCATTTGTTCCACCATTACCAGTATAAAGTTTAGTATTAAAATAATCTGTAGATTTATTTATAGTTGTATAAGCCATTATTCGTTTAATCCTTTGGTTGATAAAGCTGTAAAGCCAGTTGGTGTATCATATTCAAATATTCCATTATTACTTGCGTTAGTTCCTGCACTAGCTACTGTACTAGTTCCAAAATAACCATTACCAAAGTTAATAGAATAAATAGGATTATTACCACTATTATGTATCCAATGATTTACATAAGGTAAAAATGTTCTTCCATTTGGTGTAAAAGTTAATGCAGCATAGGTTCCAGCACTAGGGTTACCACTATTAAACCAACTACCGTCTCTACCAAACCAAATTTTTCCATTATCTAAATCCCAAGCCATCCTAATTACTTGTAAATTACTTGATTGAGTTTGGTAAGAATCTGTTTTTGTTGAAGTTCCATTTTCTCTTTTTATTAAAGCAATACTAGCAGCTGTCCTACTGTCAAATCTAAATGAATAAGCATAAACACCACTTCCCCAATCATTAGATTCTCTACCATAAGTACCATTTGGAGAATCTGACATAGCAAAATCATTTGCTATTCCTATTGAACCATAATCAACACTTGATGCACTACCTATTTGATTTATTTTTAATTCCATATAATATTTACCAGAAATTGCACCTAATGTGCCAAAATCAGTTAGCCAATCAAACTCACTACGACCATCTGTATCAATTACTGTATTTCCATTTTTAAGCCAATTATTAGGATCATGATTATCTTTATAAGCAGCTAATGGATTAAATGTAGCAAAAAGATTATTTGGACAATCTTCTGTTTTTGTAAGTGTACCACTAGAAAGTGTTAAGTTATTAGTATTTGGAGATTGATCTGTTAAAGAATTACCATCTTTAAGAACAAAAAAACCATTAGTTCCATAAGTTACACTTGGAGAAGTATTTATTTTCCATTCTCCAGTTGTTGCATCTGTTGAACCAAAATCTGATGCAGCATAAGCATAGCCATCACAAAAATGAACATGAGAAAGAGAGCCATCAAAATAATTTCCACTAGCACCATTATTTCCTATTGCAGTGTAAGTTGTATAATTAATTAAACTTTCTCTACCAGATGTTGGATTTATTCTTGTACTAAAAGAAGTTTCTTCAACCCCATTAACCCAAATTTTCATTCTATCGTCTGCTGTAGAGTTATTAGTATCCCATCTACAAACAATGTGATACCAAGCATTTACATCTCTAAACACTCTACTAGTAATTAAATTTCCCATATTAGTATAACTTCCAGCTTGAAAGCTACCCCATGATAATTTACCATCTGTATGAAAAGCTATTTTGTCTTTGTTGCTACTATCAAGATGAGATCCAACTACACAATTTTCGTTTGACAAGTTACTTCTTTTAACCCAAAAACTAATTGTCCATTTTGTTCTTGTTCCACTTGAAGTTGTTGATACTGATAATTTTGTACTAGCCATTAGTTAAATTGTCCTCCTCCTGACGCACCGTGAGATACCGTAATTGTAAACGCACGATCCGCTGTTTGGCCCTGTGCATCTGTCGCTCGTATCGTAAACGTGAACGTAGTTGTTGCCGTCGACCCTGTTTCAGTACCGGTGATTGCACCTGTGCTTGTATTTAAACTTGCACCACCTGGAAGTGCTCCAGATTGTACTGCAAAACTTGTAGCATTTGTAGCTGCTACTGTAAAGTTGATAGTTCCGCCATTTGCAACTGTTCCCAAACTGCCTGCAGCAGTTGTCCATGCAGGCGCATCGGATACAGTTAATAAAGCTGAAGCTGATCTTGCTGCAAGACCATCACTATTTTCTACTCTTAAAAAATATGTACCATCAACTGGTAATGTAAAGTTTGCAGTTATAGAAGTTGCACTTGTAAACGTTACAGAGTTTGCAGTTACGATTGCACCTGAAGATGAATTGATTGCATCAACAGTTGGTGGTGTTGAACTATCTTTAAAATTTGTACCAGTAATTACAACGTTTGTTGCAGTGTTTTCTATTACAGTTGGACTGATCGATGATACTGTTGGAAAAGTTACAGGGTCCCCAAAAGTTAAAGTTGAAACACCACTAGCTATACTTGAAACTTTTATAACTTGATTTGCACTACCTGTGCCAGAAGGTAGGGTTAAAGCAGCTCCACTAACATTAAAAGTTTTTGTAGCTGGATTAATAAGTTTATTACCCATGAAAGCGTGACTACTGCATTGATAGTATAAAACATGTGGTGTGCTGCTACCAACTTGTATTTGTGTGTATGCACCTGCTTGACCAGGTGTACCATTTGTTGTTACGT
>VTLG01008790.1_pt1 | contig 34653 bp, 47 predicted proteins | sample 4694571 | NCBI WGS metagenome assembly VTLG01 (sample SAMN12604809, study PRJNA352737) | marine metagenome | biome: ENVO:00000447; feature: ENVO:00000209|ENVO:00000569|ENVO:01000036; material: ENVO:00002151; isolation source: viral sequences binned using virsorter ...
GCAGGGTTGTTAAGGTTCAAACCAATTTTACGGTTGGTGAGGTTAATCCAGAATTGAGAGGTCGGATCGATCTCAATCAGTTTGAGAGTGCTTTGGAAAGAGCCAGGAATGTCATTATAAATCCACGTGGGATTGTGGATCGACGCTTTGGATCAAAATTCGTCCTGGAGATCCCTTCCGCCGCAACCCCAGCATCGGGCACTCGCTTGGTCCCATTCCAGTTTTCTACAACTCAAACCTATATGTTTTTATTTTCCAGCACCCGCGCCTATATCTTTAAGGATGGAGTGCTGGTTACAAATATCAACAGCACCGGAAATGATTTTCTCGATTGCTCCAGTTCAGTCTCCGGTGTGACAGATGGGATCACTAGCGCACGTTTAACAGATCTTTGGTGGGCTCAAAGTGCTGACACCCTTCTTCTTTTTGAGGAAACCATGAAAAGCCTGAAGATTGTCCGAGGCGGCGCGGATAATGCGTGGACCGTTTCAGATATTACTTTCGATAATATTCCCCTGTATCTTTTCACCGCAAGCGAAAGCAATCCGAGCGCGACCCTGACCCCCAGCGCGACAGATGGAAATGTTACGCTCACGGCGTCGTCTGGGGTATTCGTGGCTGGTGATGTAGGACAAAAGGTTTTCGATAATTCGACAGGAATTGGACTTGCCAGGATCGTTGGCTTTACGAGCTCCACCGTAGTGGAAGCCACAACCGAAACGCCATTCTTCAACACAGATGCAATAGCGTCCGGGGCCTGGACTTTGCAGAAAGGATGGGAAGATGCCTGGTCGAATGCTAGAGGTTGGCCCAGAACAGCCACTTTCCACGAAGGCCGCTTGATTGCTGGTGGATCGAAGTCACTCCCCTCGACAGTGTGGGGTTCCAAAGTCGGTCAGTTCTTTGATTTTGACCTCTCGCAGAGTTTAGATGATGAAGCCCTGGAAGCCACTATCGATACGGATCAAGTAAACGCCGTCACGGCCATCATGTCAGGCCGAGAACTTCAACTGTTCACGACAGGGACAGAGTTCACAGTTCCGCAATTGGAAGGTGAGCCCCTCACCCCTACGTCGTTTTTGTTCAAACCTACAACTCGCCGAGGAAGTGTCTTGGGGGTAAGGCCGCAAATGACCGAGGGTGGAACCCTCTATCTCCAACGCGGTGGTAAAGCTGTCCGTGAATTGATTTTCTCGGATGTGGAAGGCTCTTTTATATCCAATGATATTTCATTGTTAAGTTCCCATCTTCTGCAAAGCCCGACCCGGATTGTGCAGCGCCGTGGAACGAATGTAGATGATGGAGATCTGCTGCTGGTTCGCAACGGGGGAACAGGAGTTTATGCCGGATCGGTAGCGGCATTCTCTATTCTCCGGGCGCAAAATGTGGTTGCCCCTAGCCTGATTACTACAGTCGGATCTATCGAAGAATTAGGCATTGAGGACGCTGACACTCCTCTAATATATGGTGTTATAAAACGCGAACTATACACGTTTACAATTACAGTCACCGATGCGGGCAATATCCAACCGGGGAGCACCATCACATTCAAGGATCACGCGGGAACTGAAATAACCCTGACTGCAACAGCGGATGATCCGCCCACGGGGGAAACTGCAACCGCTATAAAATTCTCTACGGGAGATGGGTCCAATAATGGTGTAGCTGATAATATCGCCATTGGTTCTGGCGGTGTGTTTGGCATAAATTCTCTAGAAGGGTTCTCTGCCCCTAACCCATCAGCGAATGTGGTGACTGTCACTCGATCCATCTCCGGCGGAGATAATCTAACCGTAACCAGCAGCGATCCCACACGCCTTGCAGTAACTAATTTTGCTGTTAGTAGCACTAGCTATCATGTAGATGTTTTTGATTCTAATTTCACAACCGATAGCGCGAAACAATTTTCTGGTGGCACTTTGCCGAGCAGCACCACCGTTACGGGTTTATCTCATTTGGAAAGCCGTAGGGTAAAAGTTATTGCGGATGATGCCGAGCTCGAAGATCAAACAGTAGTATCAGGCCAAATTACGATTGATCGAGTTCCCTCGACGTTCCTCGAAATCGGTTTGGAGTTCCCAACATTCAAGGACGAATTAAAGAATGATATGGTGAAAGCCACTCCGCTAATCCGCACGATGCCCGTGGAAACACGGCTCCCATCAGGCCCCGTCATTGGTTTTAAAAAGCGGATCGTGAATGTGAACGCGGTGCTCAATGACACGCAGAATTTAGTAATCAACGGAGACAGTTTGCCATTTCGGAAATTGGATGATGACATCCTCGATAGCGGGATTGAGTTTTTCACGGGAACGAAACGCTCCGGTGCTTTTCTCGGATACGATTACGACGGGCAGATCGAAATTACCCAGGACGCCCCCTTATTTTTCACGCTCCTGGCCCTCGATTATAGAGTGAGTGTCGGACAATGATTTTTGCCGCCGCTGGCCTAGCCTTCTCCGCCATTTCCGCTTATGGGCAATATAGGGCTGGTCAAGCTGCAAATGCCGCCGCTATCGGCCAAGCGCAAGGTTTAGAACGTCAGGCCGAGTTCGCTCGGTTTAGAGGAAGACAAGCGGCCTTATCGCACAAACAAGAAGCAAACGATCAATTGCAAGCAATTTTGGAAAACTTAGCTCGATCAAGCGCCGTGGCAGCGGCGGGTAATGTCGATGCTTTTACCGGATCTGCTGATGGCGTGAAGCGTCGGGTTATGAAATACGGTGGCCGAAATGTCATCAAGGCCACAGAAAATGCTCGGATCACGGAGCTCATGGGTGGGTTTCAAGCCAATCAATATTTGTTTCAGGCTACCCAAGTTAGACTTGCGGGTAAGGAAGCAAAACGTCAGGCAAAATTTTCTGCAATAATGACCATTGCAAAAGGCGTCGCTGGATTTGGGCAAGCGGGTGGTTTTGGTTTCGGCGGAAGCACTGGCGTTGCTGATCTAGGTGGTTTCTCGGCACCGAGCGTCACTGGCGGAACGACAGGGTTTGCATACTAATGGCCCCACAACTTCCCCAAGTCACTGGAACTAGCACAGTCAAGGCCACTGGGGTTCCCTCTGTATCGATTAGCGGTGGTGGTCAACTTCAGGAAGTTCAAGCCAAGGGCTGGTCAGATCTCAGCACTCGCATGGATCAAATGTCCGATTGGGCTTTTAAGATCGCGGGGAAGCAAGCCGAAGCCAAGGGGTTAGCATATGGCGCGGCGAATGCACCAACTATTGAACAGATCGAACAAGCGAAGCGAGTTGGCAAACCTATTGAAATTGTTGGAAATCCCACCAGTTTTTCGATTTATGAGCAGGCCGCATACGCCGGATCGATGGCCGTCATCGAAGATCGATATGAGATCGCGGGTCGTCGAAAACTTACAGAGATTATGGCAGATGCCGCGCAAGATCCTGGGGTCGATCCAAATGAGTTATTGCGGAGGCTGGATGAAGCCGTTGGGGCCTATTCTGAAAATTTAAATTTGATCTCCCCCACTTCTGCTGCAAAGGTCGAAAGCAGTTTGGGTGTTCTGGCAAACTCGCAAGTTAATGCGTTCTCTCGTGAATATATCCGCACTCAGGCTAATCTTAACAAAAATGAGGCTCTCATTAATGCGGGTAATTTAATTACGGATGTTGGGACAATTATCAACGGTCATGTTGCGCCTATGGAAGGAACGGAAACAGCCGATCTGAAATCTATAGTTGCGGCTCATTGGAGCCGTATTCACGGCCCGTTGCTTGGCAACCCCGCGATCACCGCTCCTCAGATTGAGGCTCTTAGAGCGGCTTTTGATAAAGAAGTCGCTCGGCACATGGTCGGCACTGTTAATAATTGGGCGCTCCAAGAAAATCCTGGCAATCCAGGAACTTCAGTCCAAGAGATTTTGAAACACGCCAGAGGGGAAGAAAGCACACTCCCCCCACATATCCGCGAAATTTATGATTCGATGATCCCGGCGGATCAACAACAGGTAATAGAAGAATTGGCCGGATTTACAAAGACCTTGTTGGCTAATGAAAAAGCAATTCAAGACAAGGAAGAATTTGACAATCAACGAATAATAGAAGGTACAGTTCAACTTTTTACACTTGAATTGATGAAGGAAGAACCCAACAGAGAACGTATTCAAGAGTGGATTGGATCGGTTAGGCTGCTTGATAGAGCGAAAGCGGAAGAATTGGAAAAAATAGTGGAGGCTGGGGCTGATCGGTTAGTAGATAATGAAACCGTTGTTTTGGATTTGAGAAGACACTCAAGTTTCGGAACGCTGACTTTGAAAAAGATCGCTGACAACGCGGATCAGCTTACAGGGTCAACTATAGCGGAAATGTTCAAGCTCCTCGATGAGCAGCGAGACAATCTATTAACCGAAGCGAAAGTATCGATAAAAGAAGTTACACATGGCGATCTTGACCCTAATGCGGGGAATTATACAGAAATGAAACAATTCGCCGATATCGAATACAATGAAATCGTTGCCAAACTACAGGACGACAAGAGAGCCTTTGAATTGCGAATATCGGAAATGGAAGATATTTCCGGGGCAACGGGAACGGATTTCTATGATGCTACTCAAGAAGTTGTGCCGATAATTCAGAAGATTTTAGAACAACGTAAACAGGTGCTATATCAGGGCTATAACAATACGCTTCAATTGGCTTTAGAAGGAATTGCAAACTCAGATATTCAAGAGCTTATCGAACTTTGGGAAGTCGACACGAGTATCGATGGGCTCCGCAATTTGATTAAAGGCGATACAATACGCACCCTTCCAAAACAATATAGAAGTGATGTCACGTTACAATTTCAAATAAAAAGAGCGGTTGATGCTGCCCAGCATCTTACAAACGAAGGGCAGACTATCGATTGGGGGGTAAAGTAATGGCGGAATTAAAGCAAAGTCCAGCACCCGGCTCCCTCGAAAGTGCCCTTGTATATGATGAGGATTTAGGAAGAGAAATCCCCGTTATCACAATTGGCGCCAGTGGTTCTGATATTTTAGATCGAGAGCCGAGTTTTGATATCGATGAATATATGGCCGAGCGGTGGACCCAAAGAAATAATGCAGAGGGCAATCGCGGGGTCGATTTAGTGGCTACCGAAAACGGATATGGAGAAAGGCAGTTGAGCGCCGAAGATATCCCTTTTCTCCCCCGTGTTGTAAGTTCCGGGGTCGGGAGCGCGGTCCAGGGGGTCATCGATCTCGGTGGGGAGTTAGGAGAACTTGTCGAGGGGATTTTACCCGCCGGATATCTCACTTGGGGGCCAGATGGCCTGCAACATCACGAAGAACAACCGGAAGATTATGAACCCTTTGAACTCCCGGAAGTGCCAAAAAGCGGAAGTATGGCCGAGGGCATAGGTCGGGGGTTGGTACAGTTTGTCGCAGGGTTAATGCCGACACGTTGGTTGGGCACGGGGATCGGTTCGATGACGGCGCGATCAGCGGTATCGGATGCGTTATTTGACCCAGAGGAAGGCGGATTAGCAAACTTTCTCCAGGATGTTGGTTTCCGCAATGCCCTAACCGATTTTCTCGCAGTCGAGGTGGGAGAAGATGCGACGGCCCTGGAGCGGCTGGCGGGTCGTGGAAAGTTGATGCTGGAAGGTGCAGGGATCGGGCTTCCATTGGACTTCTTAATCTTTGGGCTTTCGGCGATCAAAAACAATCCTGAATTGCGTGGGCGAATTTTATCGGAATTAAAAAGATTTGCGGCGGATACAAGTGGGGAATTGTTGCCGGACCCTGGACTTGGCCCTCAATTTAGATCTGGTCTTAAAGGAATGATGGTTGATAAAAAATTCCCGGATCAGGCCCCCGCCCAACAATGGCTTAATCTGTTCCAAAATACCGAGCTCCTTGGAAAGTATGGCGCGAAGAAAGAAGAGATATCGCTTTCCAAGCTGGATGACTTTTTGCAGGAGCAACACGATTACGGGAATGTTTTAACGAGATCCGATATTGAAACCTATCTGGATGAAAACAAAATTGAGCTTCCCATCGATACGCAAGGTGGAGCAAAAGAAGCCGGTTTCATTGCGGACACGGAAATCGTTTGGGGCGAGGATGATCTAAAAGTGGGAGAAATTCTTTTAGCACCCATAGAATCTGGAAGAAGAAACAATCACGACGCGATCACGGAGCGCCACACTGTTATTGGAACAGGTCATGTCTATAGATACAGCGAGGCTGACCATATCGATGAGATGGATATGGACGAGGACAATTATGTAGAGATTGAGGAAATTATTAATTACGACGACCCCAATTCAATAATGGATATGTTGGATCATTTAACAGTATTATGGAACAACACCCAGGAGTTATATGAGTCGGTGGAGTTTTCAGTGTTAGTTAATGATTTCGATGATTTGTATCACGAACTTCACGGACTCTATGTAAACAAGCCCATCGTCCCTGACGCCGAAAGAACCCGCGCAATTAACGAAGATCCTGATATCTCCCCGGAATTAAGAGATTGGATCGCCGAGGTTGAGGCTTATCCAGATATGATTCAAAACAAATTGCTGGAATTGCAAAAAACGGCTTATAGGCTGATGGGGGATAGTGGCCGTCGAATGATAACTGATACTGTTCATAGACAAATGGGTAGTTTCCGTATTAGGGGCATGGGAGATATTGGGGGATATCAAACCGCTACGACCGAATCCGATGCACTGCACAGAGCGCAAAACATGTTAGATGAAACCTCCGGGGCCGCTTCTTATCCATCCATCGTATTTGGGGGGCGCGATGAATCCATGAGAGGCTACATAGATAACTATCAAGTTCATAGATTGGTTATGCCTATGGGCTCCGAAGACCCGCGCTGGCCCACGCAACAGGAATTAAACCGAGTGCGAGGTCAGCATTTTGAATCTGACACCTTTAGTTTTTATCGGACGACAGATCGTGAACTTGAGTTGGATGATGGCACTGTGGTGCCTGCGAGATTTAATGAGGAAACGCAATCTGATTTGTTCCAGAAAAATGTATTCTATACGCGAAAGCCCGGAGATCCGAGTTTATCTGAATTACAATTGCATCAGAACCAGTTGACTAAAAAAATGTATTCGGGTTTGGAGGGGTTGCCGGATTTTGTTGGAGACAGTGATTTACTTAGCTCGGATGTTAAACTCCTTTTTTCAGAGGAAGGTATCCATCCCGATACTGTCCGAAGGGTGGGGGAACGCCAATCAATGGTGCCTGTTAGAATGATGATGGCAATAATTCTAAATGCGGTGGAGACTGCTCAAGGAAGTCGATTTTCTACAATAGATGAAGCGGTAGATCGTGTATTCGATGTGATAAAAGATAAAAATATTTACGACAACCCGAATCTATCACCTGACGATATCGCTGATGTTGAATGGATTTACACCAGAGCTCTGCGATGGTTTCAACATACCGGACTGCCTCAGATCGGAGCGGATGTCGGTTTAGGTGTCGCAAACCGGAGTAATCCGGCGGCAGTAGAAATGAGCCAAGAAGATTTACTCAGGCCGATTATTGAATTTATCGTTGATAATGTTGACCGCGATCATGTCAAAGAATTGCTCAGATTCAAACAACAAAGAAGGCTCATGGAAGATGGAGTTCCGGCCATTCCTATGCAAAAAAATTGGGAAGAGGTCACTATAAAATCATCGATTTTGAAAGCGATAGAAGACGGCCATAGATATATTGCTTGGCCTGCAAACCGGAATGTGGTGGGTGTAATAGAATTTGATTCATTAAATTATGATGTTAATCCTTCTATCGCTAGACGTTATGAGAGAACTATTCCAAAGATCCTAAAGCGCCTCGCTCGTATCCACGGGGGAGAGGTTAGAATGGGTAAGCTGAAGCACAGTCGTCCAGTGGCAGAGGGATTGAATGCCGACAATGCCGAAAAAGTGCTAGAATTTGGTGAGTGGGATGATGTCATTATTCTCGATCTTGGCGAAGCATCTGATAGCGCAGCTAACACTATAAAACGAGAGGGAATGGCTTTGCCCTCTATCGCAGTTGGGTTGGCGGGATTAGCTGGGATCGAAATGGAAGGAGAAGCTGCAAATGGCAATTGATCCGCAAGCTCCTGTCGATCTGTCCACAGACACCACTCAGGCCCCTGCCCAGGTGCCGGGAGCTCCAGTTGAAATAGCCCCGCAAGAAGCGCCAGCAACCGAGGAAGAAGTTCAGGTTGCTATGGCTGGCCCGGTGAAAAGTATTTTTCGAGCCGCTGCTGATAAAGCGGAAGAATTAAAAGCTCAAAAAGCCGAGGCTCCCCCACCCGCGCCATCTGGTCGAGCTCCTCTGGAAATCATCGATGATCCCCTGGAAGGCCCGACGATAGTGATCCGGCCAGTGGAAGAAGCGACGGCCCAGCGCATTCGTGACCTAACCAATGTTCCCGATGACATCGAGATCCGCGCCCCTCTTCCAAATTTGAACACTATGAATCTGACCGAAGCACAACAAAATCTCGTGCGATCTCTCAATCAGGTATTTGAAGAAGATATTTTAACCCACCGCCGATCTCAGCAAAGCATTGCTGACATTATGGAGAAAGCGCAACAGGTCGGTATGGATGACGCAATCATCGAATTGCTAAGTCGCAAACCTGGAACGGCGGCAAATGATGTTCAGATCGCTCGTTACATTTGGGTGCGGATGGTCAGCGCTAGTCACCTCGAAACTTTGATGAACGATATTCGAAGTGGCGGAGAAAATGCCAGCAATGCCAAAAAAGCCGAGCTATTAAGATATCTACCAATTGCCGCAAACATCGAGGCTAGCACTAGGGGAGCTATCGCAGAGGCGGGGCGTTCCCTGGCTGTGGTCGCATATGCTGGAAAATCGGACATGATGGACGTAGGCGCAGTGCGGGAGCTCCCTGCGTTGATGCAGAGATACCAGATAACCGAAGAAAATCTTGATGATTTTGTTGCTGGCTATTTTGCTCTTCCCATCGAAAAAGGAACGCGACAAAGGTATCTGAGAAATATATGGAACGGCGGAATGGATATGTTTGCCGAAGCGTTCCTTAATTCTCTACTTTCAAGCCCCGTGACGGATGCGGTGAATGTCTTATCAAATACTCTCTTCCAGGGTATGCAAATCCCTGAGAGAGCCTTGGGGGCAGTGATTGGCAAGGTCCGAGTGCAGTTTACCGGAAGTACGGATCGCGTCCGTTTCGGTGAGAGTTACCGGATGCTGATGTCTCTCCCCCGTGGTTTGAAACTTGGAATGAAAGCTGGGTGGAAAGCCATCCGACATGAGGAAGGAACATTCGGTGATCCAGCACTCAGCAAAATAGACGCTCGTGCCGATAAGGCGATCAGTGGAGCGTATTGGGGCATCAACTCCGATAGTAGTAAATTCGGTCAGATGGTAGGAAGATTTTTGGATGTTTATGGCGTGGCAACCAGGGCATTTGGTTCGCGGATGCTATTGATGGAGGACGAGTTTGCGAAGGGGGTTTCTTATCAAATGGAATTGGAAGCTCTCGCCCAAAGGCATATGGATTCCATCTTGGAGAATGGTGGGAGCACGGACGAAGCCATTACGGCTGGCGCGAGAATTTTGGCCGGAATGGATGCTCGGACTATAAAAATGGCTGAAGACTTTGCCATCACCACAACCTTTCAGGAAGGTCTTCAATTATCGGCACCCATAGGAAAAGTTTTTGCTCACCCTCTCAGCAAGATTTTTGTTCCTTTCTACAAGACCCCCATGAATATTTTTGATGAAGGGCCTATGAAACGCACCCTTTTGGGATTGTTTCCCGGTTCCGGCTTTTGGACAGAAATAAGTGCTGGGGGAGCTAGAGCCGATATGGCTATGTCGAAAATGGCATTAGGAACGGGAATATTTGCGACTGTTGCATATATGGCGTCGGGCGTGGAAATGCCAGGGTTTGCCATTACTGGTGCGGGGCCAACCGATCCGAAAGCGCGAAGAGCATGGCGAGATCTAGGGTTTATGCCATATGCGATTGCCCATGAAACCGAGCCAGGAAAATGGGAAAGTTGGCAGTATGGCCGATTTGCACCTATCGCTGGCATTTTTGGGATGGGAGCCGATTACGCTTACTATTCCCAGTATGAGGACGACACAAATATTTTAGAGGGGATTTTCACGCACGGGGCTTTCTCAGTCATGGAGCAAATGAGCCAGTACCCCATGATGCAAGGGGTCATGCAACTCGGTGAACTTTTTGGTGATGAATACGAAACGCCAAAAGCCCGATTTGATCGCTTGGTCGAGCTCCTTGGCAAACAAGTCACTAGTGCTGTTATTTCTGCCGGCCCCCCAATTCCAGGCACAGTCCTGGGTACGGGGTCGCTGATGGGAACTATTGAAAGGTCGCTTGACCCCACTGCTTCCAACGTGATGCCAACGGATGAACAGTATGGTGGTAGGCTGGAATTAGGCGCTCTTTATTCCGGCTATCTGGAAGCCATTAATCGAGCGAAATCTCGCAATCCGTTTTTCTCGGATGAAGTCCCGGTTAAGTTGAACCTCTGGGCTGAAACGATGCAACAGTGCACTGGGGGCCTCTGGTGTTTTATCAGTCCGATCCGCGTGATGGATTCTAAATGGAACCGGGTGGATGCTGAAATGGTGAGGCTTATGGGTGGGGTGCAGATGCCCAGGAAAAAGCAGAAAGGGATTGATCTGACCGCCGAAGAATACAACACAATGATTATCTTGATGAACACTCTCCCGATGGGCGGCGAAACAATGCTTCAGCGGATGGAGAACACGATCAATGAGGAGTGGTATCAAAATAAAAATGTCGAGGATCAATTGGCGGAGTTGAATAGCATAGTGACCGACTATCGAAATCAGGCCCTCAATCAGCACGTTTTCAATTCCACAGATGCGAGTTTGCGGAAAGAGCTCCGTGAAAAGTTGCTAGAAGATGAGAAAAACAAGCCGAGACAGTCGATCCCTCCAATGACAGATCCAACAACGGGATTAAGAATGTGAAAAAGCTAGTAAAAAAAATTTCCCCAAGGGTGTATATAAACCAAACGGTAAAAATGGAATATTGATATGGCAGACATACCCATCAATGATGTAGCACGGCGAGTTCAATTCACTAGCAGTGGGTCGGCTGGTCCCTACTCTTTCAGCTTTGCTGTTCTCTCTACGTCAGATCTGGCGGTCTACCAAAATGCAACGCTCAAAACTTTAACCACACATTACACGGTCAGCCTCAGTGCGGATGGCACCGGAACCATCACGTTTACTAGCGGGAATGCCCCGGCCAGCGGAGTGATTGTCACAATCAATAGCGATCAAGCAGTTGCCAGGACCAGCGATTTCACTACTGGCGGTGATTTCAAAGCGGCTACCATAAATGACGATTTAGATCGACTGACGATAAACGATCAACAAATCGCAGAGATCACAAATCGCGCTGTTCGCGCCCCTATCACGGAGCCGACAAGTTCTAATATGGTCCTTCCGGCCAAGGCGGATCGATTAGATAAGTTGTTAGGGTTCAATGCCTCAACCGGAAACCCAGAAGCCACAACGGGTCGGGTAAAGACGGTATCTGTATCTACAGGCTCCGCTGGATCTAGCGCAACCGCCAGCTATACAGAAAGCACCGGAGCTTTGGCTCTTGCAATTCCTCGCGGAGACACAGGTGCTACTGGCGCACAAGGGGCGCAAGGGGCGCAAGGGGTGCAAGGTGGACAGGGACAGCAGGGTGCCACAGGTGCACAAGGCGCTACGGGAAATTCACCAGGAATTTTAATGGCGTGGGAGTCTGCTACAACAGATTCGGACCAAGGAAACGGGAAAATATGGCTGAATAATGGCACAGCGTCCTCGGCTAGTATTTTTTATGTGGACGACCTGGAAGCTGGCGGAGCGAGCATTAATTCCCTTGTAGATACATTTGATGATTCTACGAACACGGCTCTCCGTGGGACTATTTCTGTTTACAAAAACAGTGCGCCGCAAAACTTTCATATTTTTAATGTAACTGGCGCAGTTGTTTCAGCGTCAACGTATTCAAAAATTACTGTGGCTCATGTCCAGAGTGCTGGAACCATCAGCGATGGAGATGCTGTCAGTATGCAATTTAGTCGTACTGGCAATAAAGGAACCGATGGTTCTGGCAGCATGACAAGTTTCACTATGTCCGATGGATCAAATACACAATCCATAACAGATGGACAATCTATGACTTTTGCCGCTGGTAGTGGCTTAACAGCAGCGGTTTCCGCGACAGATACGATTACCTACTCTCTAGCTACCAATGTAGATATCAGTGGGGTAGCAACTGCCGCCACTTTCGAGCCTGACGGAGACACTGCTGCTGGTGATAATGCTGCGATTGGATACACCGCCGCCGAGGGCCTGATACTTTGTGGACAGGGCAGTTCATATGACATAACTCTCAAGAACGATGCCGACGCCACGGTCCTGAGTGTTCCTACAGGGGGAACTGGCCTCGAAATCCCTGGAAGTTTTGTTCTTGGGAATAATACTAGCGGAAACTACGCCATTGTAGCGAATCCGGTTGGTGATGCGAACAATGCGCTCAAGTTCAAATTGTCCGGTGATACAGCAAGTCAACTCCAAGGAATTTCGTGGGCGAACAACAGTGGCACGGTGGTCGCTAACATTTGGAAAACGGGTGATCCAGCGACTAGCGCACCTTTGAGAATTAATTCGCTTGGTACAATTCAATTCCGACCCAGAGAAGTCGGCATCGATGGGGATGCCCCGGTGGCCGAAATTAGCGGAACAGTAAATACAGACGGTTTGCTTAAAGTTACCGGAACTGTGATAGCAACCACCTCTACGGTTGGAAGTCAGGGCGGTAGCACCACACTTGATTTTGCAGCTAATCAAAACTTTGTTCTCACATTAACCAGCAATATAACTCTCGCAAATCCTAGCACAGAACAGGTTGGGCAGAGCGGAATTATTTGTTTTATTCAAGACGCTGGTGGTGGCAACACGTTGAGTTTGGGAACAGACTATGAAACGGCTGGTGGTGCGGGAATAACTCTTAGTACGGCGGGCAATGCCGTAGACATTGTACCATATTTTGTTAAAGCGTCAGGAAGCATTCAGCTTGGCGCAGTACAGTTAGCGTTCAGCTAATGCCCGTATTTGGAACTACAAATTTTGGCAGTGGCGGTACACCTGACGGTACTCTTGCATTCGCAGGAAAAGCTGGCTCTAGTAGTAACGCATCAAGCTATACGATTAGCGTAGCTTGTGGAGATGGTGGCGATATGGTTGTCGCTGCTTATGGACAAAGTGGTGGAGATCCATCTCTGTCTACGTTCACATTGGACGGGCAAACAATTACGGTTAAAGCCTTTGAGAAAGATGATTCAGAAGTAGCCCTGTATATTGGAACTTGTTCGGGCGTTAGTTCTGGCAGCAATGATTGTGTCGTGGGCTGGAATAGATCCATGTACCGAACTATGATTTTTGTCTGGCGAGTTGACAATGTAGATATTGTCAATATGGAGCAAGCGGTGAGTGCAGACGCCTATAATGACACCATGAACGCTTACCAAAGTGGAAGTGTTGTTATTGCAGCAACAGGCACCGATACCACTACGCAAATAACAGGATCATCTGGCCTCACTTTCAACGGTGTTCAGGCCAACGAATCCAACATGGCTGGTGCCAGTGACTTAGCGGCAGATGCGAGCACGAGTTTTAGCTTTACAAATGCTCTCGGCAATAGACCTCTAATTGTTGGGCTAGAACTGTCCAAAGGATAGGAGAATACTATGTGGTTATATAATGGTAAATTAGTCCAAGAAAAGACAAGTTGGGTTGATAAGGATGGGATCAGACATCCTCCTAACTGGAACGATGTGTGGTCGGATGCCGACAAAATAAATGCTGGAATGAAAGAGGTTGCAGACGTAGAAAAGCCGTCTGGGAAATTCTATAAAGATATTATTCGTAATGAGGATGGCACGTATAGTGCTACAGAACTAGGCTTAGAGGAATTAAAAACGCAGCATCTTGTCCTCACGAAAGATTCTGCGAGAGCTAGGCTGGCGGTTAGTGATTGGCAAATAATCGCAAAAACAGAACGTGATCGTACAATTGATGAGGCAACCGCAACGTATCGCGAAGCCGTGCGAAGTGCGTGTGATGCGATAGAAACGAAAATTAGTTCTTGTAACTCACTAGATGAATTTAAGGCTTTGTTTGTTACGCCAGAGGACGGGAACGCACCAATACACGATTGGCCGGATCAGCCGTGATTACTCCCGTTTATATTGAGTGGCGCGATAGTGCCGGAGTTGAAGGATGGTCGGAAGACTGTGAGCTCACTCCAGCCATCATTCAAAGTGTAGGCATTTTAGTGAGTGAGACAGAGGATTCTATAACTCTCACGATATCCCAGGATGATAATGAACCGCCAAAGTATGACTATTTACTTTGCATTCCGAAGTTCGCCATCACCCGCCGGGAAGAATGGAACACAGAATGAAAAAATTATGGCTTGCCCTAATGTTGGTTGTTTTGTTCTCTGGCCCAATCCACGCTCAAGATAATCATCCATGCGGAGATCCTGGGCTAGATTTTCAACGACTGACAACTTTCTTCCTAGTAAAGTTCCACGCCGACTATCGAGATCTAAATGAAGGCGGCGTTATTAAATGGGTTGCCCATCATTCTTTCGGGGATCGAGGCATTACCATAGTTCGATTATTTCAATCGAGGCTCCAAAGCAAAGTCGCAGTATTGCATGGCAGGCCGATGCCTGGAGAAGATGGCATAGATAAATTTTGTATAGTCAAGATTAACGCCAGTTATATCCTAACCTACAAAATGAAAGTCATCGAAGAGATCCTTAACTTTCAGGACAAGGAAATCTAATGCCCGATGATGTTAAAAGCTCGATGGATTTTGTTTCTCTAACAGTTGTCGGAGCCAGCTTGCTGCAATGGATACCCGCACTCTCCGCATTGGTTTCTTTGATCTGGGTTTGCATCCGAATATATGAAACTGAGACAATCCAACGCTTATTAAAAAAGTAGGTTTCCAATGGCAGACCGTTTTACTGGCCTGGATGATCCGCGAATTGTAAGGGCAAAAGAAGCCTTTGATCGAACTGGAAATATTTCTGAGGCGGCGAGAATACTAGAGACAAGTCGCGCCTCTGTTGGTCGAGCTTTAAATTTTATAAAGAAACATGAGAAGAAAGACCTGGGATCTTTTGATGTTGAACCTTTGCCGGAGGAGCTTCCCAGCGCCGAGGAGTTAGTCGAAAGACGCAAGGCAGAGTATCAGAGAAAAAAGGATTTTGAGGAAGCAACGAAGCTGATAAACGTCCGGGTGAAAATTCCGGGTGTTTACGGGGTTGTTCATTGCGGCGATCCACATCTGGACGATGCAGGGAGTGATTTGGAGAGCGTTGAGCGTATAATCCATGCAGTACAAACCGCACCGGATGGAGCTTTATTCGCCGCCTCAGTTGGAGACCTACAAAATAATTGGATCGGGCGACTGAGTCACTTATTTGGACAACAGAACACAACCGCCGCTGAAGCCTGGGTTCTGGTGGAATGGTTCATCAATTCGATGCCCTGGTTGTATCTCGTCGGAGGCAACCATGACGCTTGGAGTGGTGCCGGCGATCCTCTGAAATGGATGATGCGCCAACGCGGGGTCTATCAATATCACGGTGTTAGGTTGAATTTAATTTCTCCTGACAAACGACAAATCAGGATCAATGCCCGACATGATTGGCATCAAGGCCACTCACAGTGGAATACCGCTCACTCGCTAGTTAAAGGGATTATGATGGGGTTTCGAGATCACATCGTGACTGCTGGACATAGGCACGTTAGTGGGTATCAGCTTGTCAAAGATCCCTCTTCCGGCCTGATAAGTCACGCGATCCGCGTCGGTAGTTTCAAGAAGTATGACAACTATGCGAAGGAGAAAGGGCTCCCCAATCAGAACATCAGTCCGGCAGTTGTCACTATCATCGATCCTCAGTATGCAGATGATGATCCCCGTTTGATTACAGTTTTTCATTCAGTAGAAGAAGGAGCCGAGTTTTTGGCATGGAAGCGTCGAAAGAAATAAAAACCGCAAAGCAGATTTGTTCCCAGGCCGCTGAATTAGTTGGGGGCAATCGAGCTATGCAACACGGCAACAAAGTGGAAACTCACCAACGAATAGCAAAACTATGGTCGGCCTATCTCTCTCAATTGGGCACCCTTCCTGAAGTCAGCGCAGTCGATGTATGTAATATGATGGAGCTTTTGAAGATTGCCCGTCGTTTGGGTGGGTCTTTCAACCTCGATGACTACGTTGATGGCGGGGGATACTCCGGGATCGGCGGAGAGATCGCGCAAGTCCTGGAGCAAGAGCGCAATGTATAACGTGGTAATGAGTTCTGAGGATCTCGATGTTGCTGCCCGGACTTGTTTAGGTGAGGCCAGAGGGGAGAAAGATTCTTTCCATGCAATGAAGGCCGTTGCCCATGTGATTATCAATCGAGCTATCCACGGGGGGTGGTGGGGAAACAATGTCTCCGAGGTATGCCAGAAGCGAAGTCAATTTTCATGCTGGAACAAAGGCGATCCCAATCGGGAAGTAATAGAAAGCATGGGGATAGATAGCCATGCCTACCGAGAGGCTATCGCTGCAGTGGCAACCGCCAGCGTTGATAAAAACGACCCCACTAATGGAGCCACACACTACTACGCCACTTTTATTGATCCACCCTGGTGGGCCAAGAGTATGACAAAAACCGCTGAATTTGGCGGTCATAGGTTCTTCAAATGACGATTCTCAGGCCCTTCATGGTTTCTGAGCCGTACAATTACCCACGAGGAGCCTCAGATTAATGGGAATTATCCAGGAATATTGGCACCAAATTATTTTTTTGGGCGTTGTCATAATAATGTTCACTAAGTTAAGAGAGCAAACCGCCGAGCTCACAAAGGATGTGGAAGAGATAAGAAAACGTGAGCTCTTTGCAAAACACGTTGAATTAAAATCTGAGGTAACTTTACTGAAAAAACAGGTCAGTGCTCTCTGGGATTTTTGCAACAAGATACGCGATAGACAATAGGAGGCTGGAATGGCACTGCCAATTATCGGAGCTTTAGCTCCTGTCCTCGGAACCGTTATTGATCGATTGATCCCCGATAAAGCCGAGGCTGCAAAAGTTAAAATGGAGATCGAAGCCCAGACCGCAAGGGTCGAGGCCGACATTCAACAATCGATCCTCGATCTAGCAAAGGAAGACGCCAAAGCTGGCAAAGGCGGATATAGGTGGGGGGCTGGCTGGCTTTGCGTCATAAGTCTCGGCTATGCCTGGATCATTCGGGATATGATTTTGTGGGGTATAGCGATTGCTGGCCTCGATGTTGCCCCACCCCCTGCTCTCCCCGGAGAAGCTCAATACTCGATGCTGGTTGGGATGCTCGGACTTGCCGGGGTGCGATCCTATGATCTTATGAAGGGCTCAAGAAAATAGCCCCCTAGGTGCTTTTCCTCACCATCATCGAGGGCTTGCGCTTCACGAGAGCGGAGTTGTATCAAAAACTCTCCAAGCACGGACGGGGTTTTTAGGGAAAATGTCTAAAACCTGGGCACTCGCCGTCTAATCCCCATAGTTAATCAATCGAATACCTCTAGGATAAGAAATGTATTTTTTGAGATATCCCTTGTCTGCCAAACGGATAACACAATCGTAGATCGGGGTTCTTGTCGTGCCCCTTTCTTCTGCAATCTCTTGGATAGTCGGAGCATATCCCTTCTCTTTCTGAAACTTATAGATAAAATCCATCACCTCAGTTTGGGTTTTTGAAAGCGGGATACGTTCATCCATCAGATTTATCCTCTACAGATAATTTTTTGTTGAGTTTTATCCTGGCCGCTTTCAGACGCTTCTTTTCTTCCGGGTTAATCTTTTGCAGCATAGGCAGATTTAGGGTGTCGAACTGCTTTAGCAAGGTTCTCCGTTCTGCCCCAGTTGGCCCCCCTTCTGATGGAGCGGCCAAGTCTTTCATATTGGTTTCATATTCCTGGATAAACTCTCCTTCATTATCAAGCTCAACAATCTCTTCATTGAGCATGGTCAAAGAGAAACCTTCCGCTGGTTCTTCTTCAATCTTCTGGACCTCATCTTGGGGGAAATGCTCTCTCGGAAACAATTCTTCCTCTGGAATGCCGAGTTCTTCTTTGTCCCTGACATCTTCCAGGCTGACATCATCCAACCAACCGAGGCCACAAATTGATAGAGTAACCCGCCGCTTTGCTTTGGTTGTGGCTTTCATCTTTTCGATAGCTAATTTTTGCCCTCTCACACCAGCTAAGTTTACGATGCCAACATCCTCATCTTGTCGGCCTTCTCTGTTTTGAGCCTGGATGGTGACCACATAGATTCCATCTTCTTCCATTTCTCTCCCGATAATTCTGGTGGAAACGCCATCTCTCTTCCTCAGTTGGTCGGTAGCGTTGCGAGTGCAATACAAGGTTATCTTGCCGCTAAGACGTATGTAATCAAAGGGCTTAGTAAGATGGTTCAATTTCATACTATTACAAACCGCCATGTAATATTGAACCCTCACTTCAGGACTCAAGGCTTCCAAATTACCCTCAACAATGACTTTCTCCATATCGGTCATTGAAATAGCGGGGCCTTGGTTTGCGATTGGATTGTAAGCAGCCAGTTTCTCAGTCATGTATTGTCATCCTAAATGCTCTTCCTAATTTTGATGTTTGTGGCTCACTAATGCTTTTGGCAAATTTACGAATAACCGCCGCATCCTTAACCGAAAGTTTTTCATTCAATGGCACCGAGGCCATAGCTGGTTTTGACTTATATTCCCTAGTTCCCCAGGAGAGCGTTCTGTCGGGAAGATAGATCTTTTCATAGGTTCCCATGATTTCCTGTATCCCCCGCTTTGTTTCTTCTTCCAGATTTATGGCCGCTTTTTTGGCATCCTGAGAGCTTATGAAAGTTTTAGATAGGTCAGCTAATTCCTCACATTCTTTCTTAGTGAGTGGGCATCCCTCATAATGGCCTTCTGATAGATCCAGCGGTTTCTCTTTGGGATTACCTGGGATCATGGAGTTCGCTTCCGAGCTCGTAATCGGTGGATAATCGGTATCGTTCTCCATATGCTCCCAAAAGACATTCACGGCATCTCGGATCATCTGGCAAAACTTCTCATCCCGCTTAACCACTCCTATGTTCCATTGGAGATCCATCCTTGGGAGTTCCGCTATGATTGACCATCTAAGATCCGCGCATTCCATCTGAGCTTGGACTTGAATCCACCGCTCAACCCGATTTGGAAGTTGGCTTTTATAGCGTGGAATTTTGATCTCCAGGTTCCCCGTTCCTTCTAGGATATGGGACACCCCATCGAAATCCTCTATGACAAATCGATCCTCTACATGGATGAGCCGATCCAGCGACGCCGCAAGGCGGCAATCCGGCAATCGGAAAGCATCCTCTGGAATTGATAGCTTGACCTTGAAATCATCCGCAAACCATTCAGCGGTTGGATCTTCAAAGCGATTGCCAGCTTCCATATCCCTGGTACTATTCCACAGTTCCACGCCTTCTTGAGCCGCTCGGTGACGGGTCAATATGTCGTTTGGCGTCTGCCCAAATGGCATTAGGAACTTTCCCTTAATTGGAGTTATTGCGGAAGCTTCACTCGCGCCGGACTCAACTCCGGTCTTGGAAAATTTTGCCATTGTTATGCTACCCCTAAAATTCGGAGAGCACATACACCCAGCAAAACAGCACCACTAACCACAATAGCGGCACCAGAAATCCTATGAAGCCTGGAAATCCAGTGATTCTGGCTGTATAATTTGATGGTTTTTTGAAGCTCGTTTTTGGGGTGAGACACTATATCTTGTATAGGTGTGCTACATTTCCCACTATATACATTATGCGACATCGAACTGATCCTTTCCCTCTATCCCTTGATAATAGCCCCTGTCAGGCGTTGTAACTAGACCCAGGTGTTTGTACCACATATGGGTTATCGTATGGTTCATTCGCCTTTGCCTCTTTATCGTTTAGTTTTTAGTGCTTCTCGCGTCGCTTGGACGGCCCAGGCACACTCCAAGAGCCTTGTCCGTTCATCTGCATCCCGAAATTGGGAGATCGTCTGTAAACGCTTCCCAAGGGCTTCTAGCAGCTTTCCGGTTTTTCCGATCTGATAATCACTCTGTAGAGGAATATCCAATCTCTTGGATTTACCCACCAAGATCCGGTCAATACTCAATGGCGCATCCGCCATCGATCCTTCCTGTAACCAATCCAATGCGTTTTCATAAAATGCCATCTGATTCTCTCCCTGTTCGCAACAATGCCTAATTTTGTCCGCGTCTGTAACTGTATAAGTTCTGACATGTAAGAATATTTAACAAATTTAGAGAGTTTTCCCTTGAATTTGTTCATCCGAAAACCGTAAACGGGCAATGGTTGCTCTTGATACAAACTCTGTAAAGAAGCGCATAAGATCATAATTTGTAAGAATTCTCCGCATTGCTTCTTCCGCCACTTCTAGGGTTACGCTTGTGGGTCGATCACTATCATCCAATAGGTTAAGCTCTCTCGCCTCTTTGAAAATCCGGGTTACGTTTGGACGAGTTATATTCATATCCCTTGCAATGGCTGATTTACTGACGGTTTTGCCATCGCAGTGGGCCTCTAGAAGCAAATGCAGCACCCGGAGATGTGTGGAGTTTCGATGCCAGAAGCCGTAAGTATTCGGCAAAATCCCATCCTTAATATCACGTTCAAGTTGGGCCCGATGCCGCTGGATATGTGCCATAGCCCGGACATAGGCCCGTGAGCATAATGGAAGCCAGATATCGCTTTGCAAGTCATCAATCTGGGACATCGATGCCAGGGGTAAATAATCTCCTTGTTTTTCCTTAACCATTCTATTTTTCCTTCCCTTCAACTCGCGCAATAATGTTTTTCACTTGTTGTGCAGAAAATTCCTTCTGCACCATGATCCGGTCATATTCCCCGTTGGCAGTCTCTACCAGCTTCATTCGACCACTTTGCCTGGTGGATACGTCTTTCCTTACATTAAGCTCACGGGCAATAGCTCGATAACTGCGAAACCTTGGCCCCATTCGCATAATATTCTGAATGATGGGGTAAATCTCTTCTGCGTGATCCTGGGCCGCTTGTTTTTGGGCGGCGTTTCCCTTCTTCCCGATTTTCGTTACGTTGGGATTGCCAAGCTCGACCCCCCTCTTCCTTGCGTTCATCAATCCTTTCTTTGTATCGATGCTGATTCTTCTCGCCGTCCGATCCGCCTGCAATGCCATGTCCTCAATATTAAAACGATTGGCACGGGGATCGTCGCAACAAATAAAATCTACCCCAGATATCAATAATCCCGAAATAAAATGGAAATTTCGAGCCAGCCTATCAATTCGAGCAATCACTAAGGTCGCTCCAGTTCGTTTGCAGAGATCGAGCGCCTTTTGCAATTGAGGCCGACGATCATCTGCCTTAGTTCCGCTCTCAACTTCTTTGAAAGTTTTGATTAGCTCCCAGTCGCCCCCATTCAGATATTCGTGGATCGCGTCAACCTGCGCCCCAATCCCATATCCCTCTTCCCCTTGTTTATCAGTGCTGACCCGCACATAAGCAACGTGCTCTCCAGTATGAGGCCGTCCCTTATCGTTCATTTTCTTCCTTGGCATTATTTAGTCTCCCTTTAGTTTGGATATTTCACGATGGAAGCGTTGCGGGACTTTGTTCCCCCCATTAAAAAACTCTGGGAGTTTGCCATTTTCGATGTAAGCGTAAGAGATGTCTTCTAATTCATAAAAGGCGAGGTCATTTGCCTCAAATCCCTGTTTAACGGCATTGGCTAACACATAAGGACTGTATGAGTAATATTTCCTCGTAAGGCACAGGTTATACCTAACGATATTATCACCTTCCTTGACTGGACCCGCTTGCGGCCCTTCTATGAATTGCCGCCACATAAAGCCGTCGTGTTCGCTTAAATTATCCTCGAAATCGTTGTCCACAATGTCATCGTGCTTGTCGATCAGTTCGAGTTTCCATTCATATAAGGTTTTTTTAACCCGTTTGCTTTTCATTTGCTCTCCCCCTCTATGGTGTCAAAAATTAAATCAATGCCCTTTGCCGTTAACACGGCGATGTGCATTTCCACATCCGGGGAATCCGCAACCACCTTGACCAAATCTTTCTGTTCTAGGCTAGTGAGCAAGCCACCGATTTGATGCATATTCCAACCCAGAGCCTCAGCAATCTCAGTAGGACCGGCGTTGCTGAAATTGTCTGAACGCTGATCTCCCCGGTTGTCGTAATTGAGGCAAAGTTTCATTGCCCGGACTTCATTCTCGGTAATTTTCATTTGCTCTCTCCCTCTCTCTGTCCTTCCTATTTGCTGTTTGCTTCTGCAATCGCGGCGTCTAACTTGCGGTTTACTTCCCTAAAATCTCTAAAGTTGCCAGTAGCGGAGTAGCGTGTGAGGGCTTGCTTTGCGCTAGTTACTTGCTCAAGTAACCTTTCGAAGTCTTTTTCTGTAATCTTTTTCATCTCTCTGCCCTCTCTCTTTTTAGCTATGTGTTTTCAAAAGTTGTGCAGCTTGCAGCCGAATGTTCTCTCGCTCTGAATTAAGCAGCGGCCATGACGACAGCATTGCCTTTGTTATGATGTGCGGTACTCCCGTGCGCTGGCTCATAACAGACTTGGCTTCATTCACCAGAGCTTTTGCGTGTTCTTCAGTGCGCACTGTAGCCAGAGTAGCTTCAATGAAACGCCCAACCGAAAAGGTAACTCGAAACGTCTTCCCGCTGTTCAGCGTTGGCTCTATGACGAGGCCAAAACTTAATTTCTTTTTCATCTCTCTGCCCTCTCTCTGTCCTGTTAATAATCTCTTCTTGTTCTCTATACATAGGCCCTCTGCTACTGTATGTCAATATGCCATACGATAATAATTAAGATGATAATATGGCAGAGGATAGATTGAAGACCACAATGCGGCTCAGTTCCGAGTTAAGGGAAGAGCTCGACCAGATGAAAAAGCGAGAAAATCGCAGTTTCACCTCACTCCTGGAAGAAGGGGGCTGGATGTTGGTACAGCAACGTCGATCCCATCCCTTGCATGAGCGGATCAACAAAACATTAGAGGGACAGAATGATTGAACTAGGCACCTATGTGCGTTTTTACGATGGCCCCGTTTTGAAGGATGGCCGTGTCTATATGCGAACTTATGAGCAAAACCCCCGCTATTCTGTTGAGGTTGAAGGTGAAGAGGGCTTTATAAGCACCGATTGTACAAAGATTATATCTCATTCCTCAAACCCCGTTTTGTTAAAGCATGGGTAAAATGCAGAGAGACAAGGGTGCCAGGGTCGAGCGGGAAATGGTCGCTCGGCATATAGAGGAAGGCATTCACTCGGAGCGGGTTCCGCTTTCCGGCATGGCAAAAGGTATGCGGATGGGGGAAGGCCACGACATCGATGTCTATATCTCAAAGGATAAAGCCCCTCTAGTGGGGGAAGTCAAAGCCCGGAGACATCTTCCTGGGTGGTTGCTGGGCTGGTTGGGAGAGAATGATTTCCTAATGATAAAGGAAGACCGGAAAGAACCAGTGGTGGTCCTTCCTTTGCGTGTTTGGTTCTATTTGCTCAAACGATGATTGAAAACTGCGATCTCTGTGGGGGAACACATATGACTATTCGACCAAGCATCCGAAGGTATGTGCTTCTCAGCAATGGGGAAGAGCGCGAGACAGTGCGGGGCGGTGTCGATGCCTGTTTGAAATGCACGCAAATAGCAGAAGTACTCTATGGCGAGATGGGAGAAGACTAATGATCGCATATTTTGTGAGGTATGCCGAAAGAGCGGAAGGATCGGCGAGGATATCGTGCCCACCGGAAGCGGAATATGGGTACATCACGGCAAGTGCCATAGGGATCTGATGAATGACAGACTTCCCATATCTTCCTCTGTGGACCGACAACTATCTCGCCGACACCAGGCATCTGACAACGAAACAACACGGAGCCTATTTGCTTTTGATGATGACGGCGTGGAGAACAGATGATTGTGGAGAACCGATGACTGTTCCCTGCCCGATGATGATCGATTGCTGGCTCGATATTGTGCTCTCGGTATTCGAGAATGGAAGGTAATGCGACCAGTGTTAGAAGAGTTCTTTGAGGTAAAAGATAGTAAATTTGTGCAAAGCAAACTGAAGTCGTTACACGTTTTCGCAAAAAACCGTCAGAGGTCTAATACACTTAACGGTAGTAAAGGGGGTATAGCTAAAGCATTGAAATATAACAATGGTGCTTTAGCAAACGCTACGATCTCGCCAAAGCAAAACTCTAGCGAAGCTCTAGCCTCTAAACCAAACCATACTAAACTAAACAATAAGAATATAGATGCTCAAAAGATGTTTGATGAGTGGTGGGATACATATCCACGCAAGGTAAGTAAAAAAGCCGCACTCTCAGCGTTCCAAATTGCCATTAAAAAGATCGAGTTCGATGTCCTTATGAAAGCGACCAGGGCATACGCAACACTCGATATCGATGTTCAATATATCGCCTATCCCACAACATATCTGAATCAGGAAAGATGGAATGACAAACCTACCGACATTGCACAGAACCGACAATCCAATAACCGTGGAAAACAGCGCGGTGATCTCGTTGCCGCCATCACTGCAATCAAATCTCAGAGAGCAATTTGATAAGGATCACAATGTCCAAAGCTATAGTTTCATCAAACCCCCTTCCCTATCTGAAATCGATAGTGCCCTGGAAACTCTGGAGCCCTACAAAAAGCCAGCGTCGAAGGATGAAATCGTCGAAGCCATTACCAAACTCTACGCTCTCTGTGCTCCCTCTCAGGACAGTGATGCAACCCTCACTCTCCGAATCGCGGCCTATCTCGATCACTTGCAGAAATACCCTAGAGATGCCGTCCTGTATGTCCTGGAGAATGCCCCTAACCACCATCGATGGTTCCCTTCCTGGTTTGATTTGAAAAAGGATCTTGATCGTGTCACCCAAAAAAGAAAAGCCCTCACCACTCTCCTCGAAAGAGAACAGTTCCGCCACAGATACCCAACAGCAACCAAGTTTCGGAAGGGCAAACAAGGGCCTACCAAGCCATTACGCGAGAATACCAACGAGAGCCGTGTTTGATAAGAAACTCCACCCTACTTCTCGTCACGTTCTCTCTGCCATTGCCTGTTACGCTAACAATCAAGGGATAGCATGGCCTAACTCTACAACCATTGCTGAGATCGTTGGCATCTCAACACGCCAGGTCAGCACACATAAGACTAAGCTCAAGGCACGGGGATATATCCGAGAGTTGTCCAGGTATCGTGACCGCTTTCCAAGTGTGATGGGCTCAGTATGGCGGATCATATTTGATGAACGGATCGATGATGATGAACTCATAGGTAAGTGGATCAACGAAGACACCACCGGAGTGTCAATCAAGGTCAAGAAGGATAACTTCATTCGTAAGCACACCGACAGTCCTATCGATGAGCAACTAGTTAGAAAAGGAGAGGAACTTGCGAGATGGTGGGCAAAAACTGTAGGAGAGCAGACCTCCCAATTCAGGATCGTGGATGATCGAGCCAAGGATGCGGCGATAGCACTGCTGAAGAAAGGAAAGACACCGGATGATATCAGGTCTGTGGCTACTCATCTGCTGCACGATTGCCGATTGCAGGCCAAGCCAGCACCGGAAACCCTTGCTGGCATTGGCTTGTAAGTGTAATGTCAAAAGACCAATGGAACAAATGGTCTTTTTACAGGTACGTTTACTGGAGCGCGGCGCGGTCAATCAATGCTGGCGCTGGACAGATCGATGCGCTCAATCCTGGCTGCAGAAATGAACGAAAAAATTAAAACGGGAAGGAGCGCACCTAGGGGGGGGTGCCCCCTGACACTTGTGGGGGTAACTCACAAAAATATTTCCCATTTTCAGGAGATCCGAATTGCCTAAGAAAAATTATTCAAAATCCAAGACTGACAAGAAGAAAACCAAAAAAGTTGTGGCAACCAAGAAAAGAAAGGTAAAGCGATATGGCTGAAAGATATGAATTGAAAATTCCCCGTGTAGGTGCAGATGGGAAAAATTATTCCACGAAAATCGGGGTTATGTTTCCCTGGAAAAACAAAGATGGTTTCAATTTAATTTTTGAAGCCTTGCCCACGCCAAAGCTGAATGATAAGGGCGAGATCGAGGTAATGGTGATGGCCTCTCCCCCATACGACGAGGATAAGAATCAAAAAAACTAAATACGGGGATTAGTCTCCCCGAAGAACCCAAAGCAGTTTCGACAGAGGATTTTGATGACGAAATCCCCTTCTGAGAAGTCCAAGGTCTATGGCCCCGTGGAGAAATTCGGTGGGGTGAAGCGGTTGCAGAATAGGCTGAAAGGCCGTTCGGATATCATAGCGCATAACAAAGAAGCCATTGCGGCGGAACTGTTGGCTATGGGCACGGCAAATCTCACCGATGTGATTGAGTGGGACGACGCTGGCAATGTTAAAATCAAGGCCAGTGCGGATATTAGTGAAACGGCTCTCAGGGCTCTAAAGAAGGTCAAGGTTAGCTATTCCAAGGATGGGAGCCCGACCTTGGAATTAGAATTGCACGATAAGGTGAAACCATTGCAGATCTTGGCAAAAGCCAGTGGCTTGCTCGATGTGACGCCAGAGATGAATACCCCGTCTGTGGTGGGGATTAAGATGGTGGGGCCGGATGTCATTACAACTAGCTATTCCGAAACAACACCGGAGAAAGAGAAGTGACCCCTACCCTGCCCACCCAACAACGAAAAACCCTCGAATTTATTAATGATTATATCGAGAAAAAGGAAACTGGCCCGACCTCAAAGGAGATTGCGTTGCATCTAGGCAGATCGCAATCAGCGGTTGGGTTTCATCTAAGGGCTTTGCTTGCCAAGCATTTGATTTTTCGGGTGCCTGGTCGAAAGCGCGGATTGGAAATGACCCCTGCTGGTGTCAAGCGGTTAGAAGAAGATGGCTGAACCAGAACCCCAGGAATGTGGTTGGTGTGGTCAATGGACAAGGCTCGTTTGGGATGGCCGAGGGAAATATATCTGCGGAAATTGCGCACGTCCCTTGTTGGATTGCTGTGACGGCGAGAGAGTGGATGGCTGAGTTGCCCCCGTTGCCAAAAATGAAATCGGGGAGTGCCGTGGAGCAATATGTTATCGCGTGTCACCAGCGCATTTGGGATTTGATAAGGGTTGCTGATCCCGAAGCCAGCCATACGGGAGATTGTTTGGAATGCGCGGATACTGTGGTTAGGAAGTTAATCGATGAATGATTTCTGGGGTATTTGCTTTTTGTGCGGCGAAAAGATGATTCACCTGGGGGATGACGACCACATAGATGCGGACGAGCGCGAGGGCATTGTTGCAAATTTTGCCTGCCATACGTGCGATGCGTCCGCCGAATTTTATTATGACTACAGGGACGTTGAAAGTGTGTGATGAATGATTTTGCCGCATTGAACCTGAATTTTTCTACTAGCCCAACCGTGTGGAAGTTTTTGCAGTCCGATGCGTTTGTCCGGGGGCTGATCGGCCCAGTGGGTAGCGGTAAGAGTTATGCTTGTGCGGCGGAGATTATGTTGAGGGCAATTAAGCAAAAGCCGAGCCCGAAGGATGGAATTAAACGCTCTCGTTTTGCAGTGGTGAGAAATAGCTATCCAATGCTCAGAACAACCACTCTGAAAACCTGGGCAGAGATCTTCCCTGAGAATGTGTGGGGGCGTATGCACTGGAGCCCCCCGATTACCCATCATATCAAGTTGCCAAGCCGAGGTGAGGCCGCTGGGGTGGATTGTGAGGTAATTTTTCTTGCTCTCGATCAACCGAAAGATGTTCGTAAACTTCTCTCCCTCGAATTGACCGGGGCTTGGGTGAATGAAGCCAGGGAGTTGCCTAAAGCGATTATAGATGGACTAACCCACCGCGTTGGAAGGTTTCCGGTTCAATCAGATGGTGGGCCTTCATTTCGCGGGATATGGCTCGATTCCAACCCATGCGATGACGACCATTGGATTTACAGGCTGGCAGAAGGCGGCGATAGTCCAGGTGGAAAGTTTGCATGGAAGTTCTGGCGGCAACCGAGCGGCGTGTTAGAAGTTCCGGCGGAAGAGTTACCGGATCAACCCGAATTTAATGGTTTTGTGCAAAGTGCCGGGAAGTGGTGGATGCTCAATCCACGAGCGGAAAATCTTCCGCATCTTGTTGATGGTTACTATGAACAACTTGTCGGTGGGAAAACCCTCGATTGGATCAGGTGCTATGCCAAGGGTGAATATACCTATGTCCAAGAAGGTAAACCCATCACGCCGGAATACGATGACGATTTGATGTCGGTGGAGCATTTGGAATTTGATCCGGCTTTACCGTTGCAGATCGGCCTGGATTTTGGTTTAACCCCCGCCGCCGTTTTTGGTCAGCGCAGTGGTTCCGGGAAATGGAAGATTTTGCACGAGCTCGTGACGTTTGACATGGGCCTGGAGCGTTTCGGCAATCAGTTGAAAGCGGAGATCGATACGGTATTTCCCAACGCGGAAGTGATGATATGGGGCGATCCGGCTGGTAATCAGCGAGATCAAATTTACGAAGTCACGGCATTCGAGCATTTGAAATCGATTGGTTTGCTGGCGCGGCCCACGCATACGAATGATTGGAAAACCCGGCGTGAAGCTATGGCCGCACCCATGATACGTTTCCTCGACAAAAAACCAGGGCTATTAGTCAGCAAGAAATGCAGTCGTACCCGCAAGAGTTTGGCTGGCGGATATCATTTTTCTCGTGTCTCGATGGGCGCAGGTCAAGAACGCTATCGGGATGTGCCAAATAAAAACGAGCATTCGCATGTTGGCGATGCTTTCGGATATCTGCTCCTCGGCGGTGGAGAGCACAAACGGATGACCAGGCGCTTCACGAATAATTTACGCCCAACTGTGGCAAATATGGACTTTGAAGTGTTTGGGTAAAAAAATGGGGGCCAGGTGTGAAGGGACACCCAGCCCCCTTGGGAGGAGACAGTGGAAGGAACTCGCTCTAAGGGAAAAGCGAGACTTATCGACGGTATCATTTGTGCCGTTCCTGTCAATATACCAAACGGTAGATTATGGATAAAAGCATCCTTTATGACATTCCAAAGCTGAATAAGCACTTCAAATTAAACGGAGATTTGCGACTAGAATTGTTTAATATCGATCATGCCAGGGAGATCGAGGTTGGACCGTTTGAACAAAAATTCTATGACGGCTTTGACGATTATCCAGGACTTTTAGAGAGTATGGCCGATATGGGGCTGGCGTATTCGATCCTCAAAAATGAAAAGGTGTATGGATCTTTTGGACTCATTCACATGTGGGACGGTGTAGCCGAAGGATGGATGGTGCCCTCGATCCATATTTCAAAAATTAAGGTGCCGTTTTATCGCATCGGTAAGCAATTATTTGACCTCTGGATAGCAGAGTGGCGTCTTGTTCGCCTCTGTGTCTCGGTTCATTCTGGAAATGTTCGCGCTGACAAGTGGATAAAAAAAATGCAGTTTACCCAAGAGGGTGTGCTCAAAAGTTTCGGGCCATCCGATTTCGCGGATTACAAAATGTTTTCGCGGATCACGAAGAGGTCTTTGCATGAATTACCTTAAAGCAAATCATCACTGGATCGCGTGGGTCATCACGGGTGCAATCATCGCCTGGTGGGTTTTTGCATAATGTCTGGTCTATTTTCTAAACCTAAACCGCCGCCCCCACCACCGCCCATTGATCCTGAATTAATTCGTAGGCAAAAGGAACAGGAAGCGAGATTGGAAAGAGAGAGGGCGGAAACGGCAAGGCAGATTACCAGCCGCCGGAGAGCCAGATCGAGCGCGGGTCGGAGGCAACTTCTTTCGGATATCCGGCCTAATGCACAAATTGGGATCGAGGATGATGAAGAGCTTTTGGATGAATTTCAAAGAAGACCAGAGGTATAACAATGGGCGGCACATCAGCATTTTCAAGTCAGCGAAGCAGATTTATCAATAAGGTAGCTAAAAAAGCAGCTAGTCAAATCAACGCTCAAGGTTCTGGCTCTGCCCCAACCAAAAAAGTTCGTGGCGGAGGTTCTGTTTCCGCTGGGCGGAAAAAGAAGCGGCCTGGTTCGAGGCGGCGGCAGCGGGGCTTATTCGGGACCACGGATACTCTCGGCGTGGATGATACTGAGGAAATTATCGAAAACGGGGATGTCCAGGAAATTCGCCAGCGTCCAGGTTCTCGGCGTGGACGATGATTTCAAACGCTCCCCGAAAGAGCGGAAAAAATAATGCCCCATCTTGATCCTGGACAATTAAAAAAACGGGCAACGGCGGCTTGGGCGGCGAAAGAAAGCTGGCGCGATCTGTATGAGGACGCCTATGAATATGGCCTTCCTCAAAGAAATCTCTACGATGGAAGTTGGGAATCCGACACTCGCGGCCAGAAAAAAGGAAACCGTGTTTTCGATTCCACCGCTGTTCACGCGGTGCAGCGTTTTGCTAATCGGATGCAGAGTGGTTTATTTCCCCCTGACAAACGATGGATGACACTTCAACCTGGATCTGCCATTCCAGAGGATAGAGAGGATCAAGTCCGAGCTGCTTTGCAAATATACACAGATCGGTTTTTTGACTTGCTACGCTCCACCAATTTCGATTTGGCGATGGGCGAATACTTGCTCGACCTATGTGTCGGCACCGCCGCAATGATGATCCAGCCGGGAGATGATCTAAATCGGATAAATTTCACACCAGTACCGACGTTTTTGTTGGCGCTGGAAGAAGGGCCGGATGGTCAAATCCAAAATGTTTTTCGGAAAGTCAAAGTGCCGGCGGAAAATATCAAACGGATGTGGCCGGATGCCAAAATCAGTTCTGACCTCAAAACTTTAATTAAGGACAAACCAAGCGAAGCGGTAAATCTCCAGGAAGCGACCATCTTTGATCCGGCGGATCGCCAATGGCGTTATTACGTTTGGTCAGAAAATATCAATAACAGCGGAAGCGAAATTGTTGTTAAGCGCGAGATCCGCCGCTCCCCCTGGATAATTTCAAGATTTATGAAAGTCAGCAATGAAACGATGGGGCGCGGTCCTTTGATCGCGGCTCTCAGCGATATTCGCTCATTAAATAAAACTATCGAGCTTTTACTTAAAAACGCCTCGATCAATATTGCGGGAGTTTACACCGCCGTCGATGATGGGGTCTTAAATCCCCAGACTATTCGGATTGCTCCTGGATCGATTGTGCCAGTTGCCGCGAATGGTGGTCCTCGCGGTCCCTCATTGATACCGCTCCCCCGCTCCGGTGACATTCAATTATCTCAAATTATCCTTCAGGATTTGAGAATGTCGATCAAGCGGATGTTGCTGGATGACAGTCTACCGCCGGATAACATGTCGGCGCGAAGTGCAACCGAAATCGTCGAGCGGATGCAAGCCCTGGCTATTAATCTTTCGAGTAGCTTTGGCCGACAGATCACCGAAACAATGGTTCCCCTGGTGCGCCTGGTTTTGAACATTATGGGAGATGAAGGTCTGATTGAGTTGCCTTTACGAGTGGATGGCCTTGAAGTTCAGATCGTTCCGGTTTCGCCCCTGGTTCAAGCGCAGAATTTTGAGGAAGTCCAGAAAGTGATGCAATGGCTGACTATAGTGCAGCAACTCGGACCTGAAGGCATGGTTACAGTCAAAATGGGCGAGATTGCCGATTGGGTTGCAGAACAGCTTGGCGTTCCAAGTCAATTGAGAACTGATGATGAGGAGAGAGCACAAATTGAACAAGAAGCGGCGGCGATGATGGAAGCGCAAATGCAACAACAGTTAGCGGCTCAGCAAGCCGAGGGTGGGGCACCAATGCCTCCCGGAGAAGCACCCCCACCTCCACCCCACCGCCGGGTTAGCCTATGGCTGATATATCATCCGAGGGCTGGGCTGGCGTAAATGCTCAACCAACTGAAACTCCGATTTATTCCGAAACAGAACAGGCCCAGCTTGATAAGGATCTTGCTAAAGTCTTTTCCGGCAAAGCGGGGAAGAATGTTATGGCATGGCTGCGAGAAAGTTATCTCAACACTCCAACCTGGGCTCCTGGATATGCAACCGATTATGGATTTTTCCGTGAGGGGCAAAATACTTTAATCCGTGAATTTGAAAGTAGAATTGAAAGGGCTAAACAAAATGGCTGAAGAAGCAATTCAAGAAGGTCAAACGCAAGCGGCGGAAGAAACTCCCCCGCCTTCTCCTGAGAATGCGGAACAAGGTTTGATGTCTGGGGTTACAGCAGAGGCCCCCCCACCAGAACTTTCACCGGAAGAAACTACGGTTTCCCATAAAGCCGAAGAACCGGAAGAGCGCCCAGATTATTTACTAGATAAGTACAAAACGGTTGAGGAGCAGGCCAAAGGATACAAGGAATTGTTTTCCTCTGTCTCTCAGGGGAAACATAAAGTCCCGGAGAATTACGATGTCTCGATTGCGGATAAGCACTCCATCGAGGCTGACGACCCTACCCTTTCGGCGTTTGTGGAAGTCGCTAAAGATGCGGGGCTAAGTCAGGACCAGTTTGACCAAATCATCACCAAGATCGGCGGAATGGAAGGGGTTGGCGGTGAGGAGCAAGTGGTAATGGACCGTCAGGCGGAAATGGATGCGCTTGGCCCCAATGCCCAGGAGATGATTGATGACCAGGTAGGCTGGGCTAGGCGGTTGGTGGAAAGCGGATATTGGGGCCCCGATGATTTTGAGGAGTTCAAGTTTTTCGCCGGAACGGCAAATGGAATTAGGGCTGTTCAGAAAATGCGGCGATTTTATGGTGACATAAATACTATTCCAACAAAGACCACACCCGATGCCGAAGCTCGACCGAGTCGTCAGGAACTTTATGAGCTTGTGGGAACCGATGAATATAAAAATTCCCCAGCAGAAAGAGCGCGGGTGGAGAGATTATTTAAGTCAGAATTTGGGAACAAGCCGGATCACCGAATTGTAGGTTGACGATTTCCGCAAAAAATTATTACGTTAGCGGTGGTTGATACCGCATAGCGCAACCTCGATGGCAAAGTTGCTCGGTTATACAAGCCGCGTTTTTTGTATAGCTTCAACCGCAAAACCTTTTCGGAGACTTGAGGCGCTCAATTTAAACTCTTTTTGAAAAGGTGATCCAATGGCCGTAAGTTTGTCTACAAATTTTACGACGCTTTTTGATGCCGAAGTAAAACATGCCTACCAAGCCGCTCAAGATCTTATGGGAACTTGTCGGTCCAGGTATGGCGTTGTCGGCTCAACAGTGCAATTTCCAAAGATGGCGAAGGGTGCCGCGACTTTGCGGATACCTCAGTCCGATATCGTGCCCCTAAATATTGTGGCATCAAATGTTTCCGCGAGTCTTTCGGATTTCGTGGCAGCAGAATACACTGACGTATTCGACCAATCCCATGTCAACTATAACGAGCGGCAAGAGTTAGTTTATACTCTCTCCACCGCTATTGGCCGTAGGGCAGACCAAATTAAATTGGATGCGCTTACAGCGGCAAGCGGAACGGGAACCGTTGCAAATTCCATTGGGGGTTCAAATACGAACCTCAATGTTGCAAAAATCCGTGAGGCTGGTTTGATACTTAATACGAAAAACGTGCCGAAAGAAAACCGATATCTGGTGGTTCACGCCGACGGCATAGCCGATCTGTTGAGTGAAACCCAGGCCACTAGCGTAGATTTCACCACCTCCAAAAATCTCATGGATGGCGGCGTATCCTCGTTCCTCGGTTTCAACATCATCACGCTCGGTGATAGAGATGAAGGTGGTTTAGCAAAAGATGGGTCCAATGATCGGACTGCTTTCGCCTTCCACAAAGACAGTCTCGGTTATGGTGAATCTATCGCTCAGAAGACGGAAATTAACTACGTCCCTGAGAAAACTAGTTGGCTCGTCACCTCGATGCTGAGTGCTGGAGCAACGGCGATAGACGTTGATGGTATCGTCAAAATCACTTGTAGGGAGAGCTAAACATGGCCTTTACTGTAGCAACCTTTGGTCCTCTTGGTGGACAAGCTCGTCAGGGCAAATCTTCTATGTGGTGGACCTACACAACTGCTAGTGATAACATTGCAACCATGAACACGGCGGGTTACTTCAACACTGTCGCTGATCTTGTTAATGTTGGTGATGTTATTCACTGCTTTGATTCCAATACTCCAACCCATACGCTTGTGACTGTGTTAAGCAACACGGGAACGATTGTCGACGTGAGCGACGGCACAGCTTTAAGTGTCGCGGATGCCGACTAGCAAATGATTGGTGGGTGGGGGTAATACCTCACCCACTACATTGAGGAGTAACTATGGCGGCTGGCGATACCGATGTTAAAATTTGCAGCAATGCGCTTCTGTTATTGGGTGCAAACGAGATTTCAAGTTTTAGTGACGGATCGACACAAGCTGGAATTTGCGGAGCTCTTTATCCTCAAATTCGAGATTATACGCTGGCTATGGCCCCCTGGTCCTTCAGTTTAAAAAAAGTGCAATTACAGGAGCTTGTGACGGAGCCTGTCAATGAATGGCAGAATGCTTTTGCCATGCCAA
>VTLG01011142.1_pt1 | contig 34652 bp, 33 predicted proteins | sample 4694571 | NCBI WGS metagenome assembly VTLG01 (sample SAMN12604809, study PRJNA352737) | marine metagenome | biome: ENVO:00000447; feature: ENVO:00000209|ENVO:00000569|ENVO:01000036; material: ENVO:00002151; isolation source: viral sequences binned using virsorter ...
ATGCCCACCGACTTTACGCTTGGGGCTTGGTGAGGAGAACAGTTTACGTCGAAGCTGATGCGACTCCAACGAGAGTCTTCTGATTTCGGTTTGAGGTGATTGAGCCATGGAGTTTCAATGATTAGTTTTTGTAGGAAAATGGACATGTTATCTGCTCTCTCTTTAGAGGCAGAGATGATCATTATCTTTCGTTCTGGGTCTTTGAAAAGAGTCCAAAGAACAAACGCTCCAGTAATCCAGGACTTACCAACACCACGGAAGGCTTGGATCTGGAGACGCTTCGGACCATGCTGTAAGTAGTCAGCAATTGCGTATTGGGCACGTGTTGGGCTAGGTAGTTCAAGTTGCTCCCATAATGCTTGTAAAAATAGTTTAAAGTCGTTTTGTAGGGCGGATATAACGTCAGTCATTTATTTTTTAAATTTCCGTAGTTTCTAGTAGTACGGGTTGGTCCACCGCCATATCTCCTTTCGTTACCAGTCATTTTTAAAAGTTTATCGTTACCAGATTGCCAACTTTGAAACGGTACGATTTTCATTGAAGCTATTTGGGCTAATAGTTGTTCCTTAGTAAGGTCTTTAAGCTTCTTAGGTTTTTTGGATGCTGTCATTTTAAATCATCTCCAAGTGGGTTGTTACGTTAGTCATTTAACTCTTCCAAAGCTCTGTGTACCGCCTCCTGTACGCCAGCGAATACGTTTTGATTCATCCAGGTGAATCCATTCCAAGTATTCATACTCTGGAGTGCCAGGTTCATAACCTTGTATTAAGTTTTCTCTAGCTAAATCAGCTTTCCGTGCTTCAGTTATATCTCTACCTTCATCTATTTTAATAGCACTTTCTCGTTGTGCCACTCTAGCTTCTTGATACTCAAAAGATTCTTTATCTTTTCTAGCTTTAAGTTGCTCTTTAGTCAATCCTAGAGTATTAGGTTTTGCACCACGTATAATAGCTTTAGTATCATCACGACGTAATCTAGACATCTCGACATTAGCACTGAATTCAGGTAAATCATCTTCAGCAGCCTCATTTAATTTCTGCATCCTCTTCATTTGAGGTACATAGATATCGTTAGCTATATTTATAACATATTGAGTCAGTTCGTCTGCAGTTTTAAGTTTAAAGGCTTCTTTAAGTAAAACTCCTAAACTTGGACCAGGATAAAATGTTTCTATATCTTCTCCTGTTTTTTTATAATGTTCAAAAATTTTCCTTTGTTTTGCTTTCTCAGCTTTAAGTTGGGCAGAAGTCATTTCAGCGTCTGAAAGAGGCATACCACCAGTAGGTTCTCGTCCAAGTTTTCTATCTGTTTTATGACTCCAATTATGAATAGATTCTATTATACCTCCAACACCAGAATGACCAATACCTGGTATACCTGTTGATTGTATCGCTGCTTCTATATTAGCAACATCATAAAAAGTAATAGGACTCTTAGGATCTCTTGCTAACTTCACCATATGTTGCATAAATGGACCTGTAAAACCTTTTTGAAACCAGTGATGTGCTTGTTGAACAGCACTATTCCACGCATATCCAAACTTTTTCAAGATACCAGGGGCTTCTAGCTTTAAACCTGCAGCTAATTTAGTTTCAGGACTTTCCATAAATACCTTTTTACCAGTACCTAAGCTTTGTGCTGATGTCAGTAACTCAGATTTTTCACCAAGTTGTTGAGATTCATGTTGTGCTTTTATCTGTGTTGTTATTCTACGTACTTGTTCAGCTTCTGGAAGTTTAGAAAGGAAATCAAGTTCAGGATGTACACTGCGTTTTATCTTACCTGTTGCATCAAGAGTTAAGGCGTTTTCCGTTTCAATTTTAGCATTTTTAGCAACATCTTTTTTACTTAGCTTCTTCGGATTCTTAGCCATAGCCAAAGGTTGACCAAGACCCATAGCTGCTGCTTCTTGTGGATTAAAGCGTTGAAGAGTCTCGCCTTCTGGTCCAGCAAGACCAGCTCTTTGTGTATGAGTACGTACACTTAAAGCACTAGTATTCTTAGGTATCTGTGCTTTAACAGGAGTTGTAGATACTTGACCTTTTGAAAAAGGATAGTTAAATGAATCTTTTAGATTAGTAACATTAAAAGCATCTTTGCCAGCAAGATCCTTTTCAACCTTTTGTAATTGGTTTTCTAATTTCCTATGTCTTCTCTGTTGCCAATAATTCCGTCCTGTTTGACTTCCTAATCTAATTGGTACTTTTTTATTACCATGTTGTAATACTATATTTGTAAATCCTTTATTTCTAGCAAGGGCAGGTGCAAGAAAAGGTGCAGCCATTGCAGGTGCATTAAATACATTACCCCAAAAGTTCATTCTATCAACTTGTTTTTGATGGAAAGCGTCTGCTTTAGGAAAGAATCTTACTAAAGGTTTTTCACCACCTTTTCTACGTATACTATTATGTGTACGTTGTACAACCAATCTACCACTATCTAAATGTTGGGTAACACTTGAGCCACTACCACCTTCTTTGAACTGCTTTGTTAAAGCTGGTACATATTGTTGTACATCTTTAGGAATGGTTTCAAAATTAGTTTCTCTAGCGTTGAGCCATCTATCTTTAGCAACATCATCCATAATGGATGTGTTCCACATACGACTTAATTCTTTATCTGCTATAGCTGACCAGATGTTAAAAGCTTCTTCTTCTTGTGCCATAACTTACCTCAACCTATCATAGCTCTATATCTACTACGGTGTGGAGAATAGGCTATACGAGAAGCTCCTTTACTACGCTGCTCTTCTAATAATTTAGCTAACATTTTCGCACCTGCACCTACTGCATCCCAGGTTTGATCTGTTTTATCAACTTCCGCAGCTGTTTCAGTAGGGTTACCTTCTTCAACACCGTCTTGTGAAGAGCTTTCTTGTTTTTCCTTAGGTAGTGGATTTATTTCTCTTATACGTTCTTGATTAGCAGCTATACTATTCCTACCTCTACCTACAAAGCGTTTACCTTTACCTTTACCTTTTTTCTTATCATCTCCTTGTTTTTTAATAGAATCATCTTTGCCTTTTGAAGTAATAACCTTAGCCATAGTACCGCCGCCATTATTACCAGAGGTTTCGTCAAATGCTTTTATAGCTGCAAGGTTTTGATCTCTTTCCCGAGCATTTACTCCAAACTCTCGATTAATTAGTTTTCCTGCTCCTGGACCTAATCTAGGATCAAGTATTACTGCATTACCTTCTTTTGGATCTATATTAGACAGACCAGTAGGACCGCCTACTGGGTTTTTCCATGTAGCAAAACGTTGTAATTCAACAGGTTCAACTACATTCTCATCGCCTGTCTCTTTCCAAAACTTTGAACTATTCCAAGGATCTCTAGTTAATCCTTGTTGTTCAGCTCTCTTAAGATCAACTCTTTTCTGCCTCTTTCTATTCTCTGCAAAGTTTGCTGCATCTATTAAGTTTGGTCTAGGTTTAGTAAGCATTTGATCATAAAAACCCTCATCTTCTGGAATGTACCAACTAGCCATTATGCTTTACCTCTGTTTCTTGCTCGGTTTTTGCTTTGTCCTTCGAGTTTGGTACCTCCGCCTTGTTTATGCGAGACATCCAGCTTATCGCCATTGCCATAGGTTCCTCTTTTTCGGTTTTCGGCATTTAATGAAGCCCTCTTTTTCTTTTGTGCAGGTTTTTGATTATACTTTTTTTGATAACTCTGTTTAATCTTAAGAGCATTAGCGTGACTCTTGTAGTAATTAGTACTTTTGCTTGCCATAAAGCCTCGTCTGTACAAGTTCAGGGTCTATTGTAGGCATTATTGATGCGAGTTTTTCTAGTGGACTGCCGTCTAAAGCAATACCAGTGATGTCATTTGTCTTCAGCCAATCACAAGCTGCCTTTAATTCATGAGCAGAAGCCTCGCCACTCTTAACTCTTTTAAGGAATTCAAGGGTAACGAGGTTATGAAGTTCATTAAACTGCTCTTCAGTTGCTTTTTTAGCCATTTTCTAGTAGTTTTTCACGGACAAGTGCTACAGCTTGGTCATCAAGCTTGTTATCAGTCCTCGCAGCACATACAGCTAGTAGGTCTATGATAAGAGTTTTAACAGCTGTAGTCTGGATGAAAGAGATTAATAGTGGTTTAATAAGGGTGATCATTGTTCTTTAGGTGTTTGTTGTTTAAGTACGGACACAATTGGCACGATATCGTTACACATATGCTCAACACGTGAGCCAGGACGAATAGTAAAGCCTTTTTGCATCAATTCGGCGCATTTAAGCGCTCTTACGAGTTCATAATCAACTCGCATCTTCTCTTCTGTTCGTTTAGCTATACGTTTACACTGTTCAACAGTAGAATAATCCATAGGAACCATGAAGTTTAACTGTGCTCCATAGTTCCAACCCCTAGAATAACTCTCAGGTTCAAAAGGTTTATTCTCAGTAGCTAACCAAAAAGGTGAAAAGGACAATACGGGACCGTTACAAACGACCCCTTTAGCGTATTGTTGTCTAGTAGGAGCACCATTGTTTTGGAATTGTACTGCTTGATTGGTTACATTACCAGTTGCAGTAGATTCAGGTGCTGCTGTATTATATGTTTCGTCTCCTTCTGCTTTAACAGGTAAACCTATTGTGAGAAGACTGATAAGGATTGCGTAGTAGCCGTAGTGTTTATAGTTCTGTTGATGTCTATATTTTCCATTAGAACTAAACCATTGGTATCGGCTGTTCTGGTTACTGTTTCTAGTTGAAAATCTTCTCCAGGTGTTGTTAAAGTAAACACCGTATCCGTACCAGTTACGCCATCGTTGCCAGTGGCCGTTATATTCGTCCCAGACCAGCTCTTTAGCTCTCCGCCATATACTTTTTGGTTTATCGTTTCTGTGACGGTCTGAGTGGTATTTGTGGTTGCGTTCATGCTTCCCTGGGTGAATGCGGGCGTTATTTGATTTGCTCTCGCTACTGTGGGTGCTAGCAGTAAGAAGAGTGAGATCCATAGGGTTTTCATTCTTTCTTTTTAGGTTGATTTGCCATAGGGCAGTTAATCGGTTTACCTCCTTTAGAATTGGAGGTGTTCAAGCCAAAAGAGGCTAATGCACCAGTAAATATACTAGCAACGAACGTAATATCGCTGTTCCCATCTACCTTTTCAATAATAGGTAGTTGCACATAATTTAATGTTATAATAAAGCCAGCCCAGACAACTACCCCAAGTCTAACGAATGTAGATAGTATCTGAATCTGTTCTTCTTTGTCGTCTATACCATCCTTCAGTTTATGAAGAAGATTCTTTGGCTGTTCCGTTGGTGTTTCCATCTTTGGTGAATTTCTTCTGTATGCGTTTTGCAAGTTGCATCAGTATAGGTTTAAATACCTTTACACATTGTTTGAATAAACTAGTAGCAGTAAGAGTAGCGGCAACAGAAATAGCTGCCGTAGCAGCAGCTGTTACCATTATCTCCTCTTCTGGTACTGGCATTCTATAATTGGTCCAAGGTATTTCTACCTTTTTAACTTCGGGTGGTTTAGGTTTACCTTCATTCTCTTCCTCTTCTTCTGATTTAGTACCAGCTAATGTTTGTAAAGCATCAGACGGCGCTAACATAGGTTTGAATGAAGGTAAGTTAGCTTTAGGTGTATCTAAAGTAGGTCTTGGTAATATAGGTGCTATAGGTAAATCTTGCCCTGGTAAAACTAGATAGGGCAGTTCTGGTGGCTCCGCCATTTAAGCTATTGCGTAGTATAAGTATTTATCATCGTTGTCATTATTAAGCTCTGACGATGTTGACGTTACTGTAAAGCCAGTTGATTGTATTGATATAAAGGTACCACTGCTTTGAACAGCAGCATTATCAAGTTTAAGTAGATTACCTACACCTCTAAGTGTGTCAAATACCATCCAAGGTTCAGCACTATCTATACACTTAATCATGACGAATCTAGGCTGGAAGCCAGTTGTAATAACTCTATTTGCTTCAGGGCTAGTTGCTTGATATACACCTATTTTACTTACTCCTTCTAATGAAGCAAATAAACATACTGAGAATTTATCATCAGCAGCGAGCATTGCACTACCTATTTTAAATTGCGTGGCTGTTGGTGCAGTGTCAGCCCAAACAGTATTATCTTGAACAGAATCAGTCTCGCTTAGCTTTACATATTTATCTTCAGGAGCACTAGAATCTAAGTCTTTATGGTAAACAATCCAATCATCATAACTACCGCCATTATCAAATGATTTGAACCACATCATTTCTGGCACAACGCCCAATCCATGGTCATACAAAGTATCAGCTGCAGCTGTGCAGGTAATTGTTCGACAATCGAAGAAGCCTGGTGATCTCTTCCACATCCAAGAGACGCAATCACTACCTTTATTTAACGAACTCCATCCTGCACTACTATCCCATGTATGACCAGATTCAGCAGATTCACTGGCGTCAACATCTGGTTTTAACTTTGAAGTACCTGCAGATCTAAGGCCAAAGAACCAATTATCATAACTATCTGTATCTCTCCATATAGCCATATCGACAGCAAAAGGCGCATCAAAGTTAGGAGGATCCATATCGGCACTACTGCCACCTGTATCCATAGCAAAGACATCTGTACCTGCTTCTACTGTCTTACCTACACCTGCATCTGGACGTCTGATAGCTATATAAATGTACGTAGCGCTACTATTCCAACCACTAGTAGTAGTACCTGTTGTAAATCCCGTAGCAGTTAAATCAGAGTAATTAAAACTACTGTAGTCAGCATCGCTATTATCAGCCTCTATCCTCGTATCATTCAGATCATGATTCCAACCTCTCATAGAGTCAAGAATGGGCCACCCTCCTCCACTCGATGTAACATTCTTCGTAAGTATCCATTGAGGTTCAAATCCTACATTTATAGCTACCTCGGTTGTTGATCCATCTCCTGTCCATGAACCACATTTTATTACTGCTTCATCTCCATTAACACCAAATCGTTGATCTTCAGATGCGAATACATACGCTACATATTCAATATTATTAGCATTAACAAAACTATTATTTCCATTTATCCTGAAAGTAGTACTTGTAGGCGTTGTTGAATCCCATATATCATTACTTGTCCAGAAACTATCAGTAGTATTTAATTTACCAAAACTTTCATTTCCTCTATCTTTATGATATACAACCCAATCACCAGTAGAACCTAAAGCTTTTATCAGAATTGCTCCTGGAACAGAATCTAATCCATGAGATATATTTCTAGTAGTATCATTCCCTGTCCATGTAACAATATCAAGGAATCCTGCTTGTTTTTTAAAGGACCATGACGAAAAAAAATCGTCATTACTATTAACCCAAAGTCTAGTTCCTATTGAATATCCATTAGAATTAAAAGCAGTAACACTTTGTGCTTCTGTTACTTCAGCCGTATTATCATCTGATTGAAGAACTTTAGTAACACCTCTTTCAGTGTCAACAAGTTCATGAGTATAGGTATCATTTCTACATTTTGTCCATACCAAACCGCCGTCAGTCGATAGATCTAATCCATTAACAATTGATCTAGCTGATCCATCGCCTACATAAAGATAGTTAGAAAACACATCTTCTATATAAATTTTATCAACAGGTGCTGCTGCACCTAAGAACATCTGTTGTATCGGTGTCATATTAACTTAACCCCGCACCTGATATGTAGCAGGTATCGGCAGCTGTGAATAATAGTGTTGCCATACCTCTTCCTGCTAACGTTCTACTATCATTTGTACCATCAACGGAATAATACATATTAGTACCTTTTGTAATTGCAATAGCTGATCCACTATGATTAACAATAGTTACAGCATCACCTGCAGAGAATACAGAATCAGGTACTGTTACTGCACCAGTAGTAGTAAGGATATGCTTACCAGCATCACTAGCAATTAATGTATAAGCAGCGGTTTTAGAATTCTGTGGTATAGATCTAAGTTCACCCTTACTATCAGTTACTTTACCAGATGTTTTAATGTCTTGGTTAAAGTCCCAAGAATCTGTTGAGTTAGTCCAAAGAATTGTTTTATCACTAGCTCCTTTCAATGTAATACCACCACCATCAGCAGTAGTATCTGAAGGAGAACTAACTGAACCTAATTCTATATTCTTATCATCTACTGTTAAAGTAGTAGAATTTACTGTTGTAGTTGTACCATTTACTGTTAAAGTACCACCAACTGTAACATTACCTGTAGTAGTAACTGCAGGTGCTGAAACTAAACCAGTACTAGGATTATAATGGAAGTCACCATCAGATTCTAAACCTACATTACCTGTAGCAGTAGCATTTTCAATAAATGGAATTAAATTATTTTCATTAGTACTTTCATTATCTGCTACGGATACATGAGCAGCAGTTGCAGCATTATTAACTGTTACTCCAGCAATATGTGTATCTAATGCAGTACCATTAACTGTATAAGCATCAGCTTCACAAGTACCATCAATATCTACATTACCAGAGAAATCCCCAGTAGCAGCATCAAGTTCTCCTGTAAGGGTTATGTTACGGAAACCTGTGATATCTTTGTTAGCATCTACTTGAGCAAGTTCAGAGGCAGCTACAGTACCAGCAGAAGCTGGATATCTTGCCATTGCAAAGCCACCAGCTGTACTGCCGTCATGTACAACGACAACTTTTTTATCAGTATCTACAGTGACTTCACCTACTGCACCAGTAAAACCACCGTTAGTAGTATTATGTTGCGCAGTTGTTCCACGTCTTAATTGTAATTTTTTAGCCATAATTTTTAAAGGGTACCAAAGTCAAGTTGTAGATTGTCGCCACTAATTGTGCCAACTTCTGTTAAATTTTTGTCATTACAATCTAAATGACCACCTAATTCAGGTGTAGAGTCTGCTGCTAAACTAGTTATACCACTAATTATACCAGACCAAGCATCACCTGTATAATATTTCAATACATCAGAGCCTGTGTCAAACCAAAGGTAACCTTTTGTAGGACTACCTGGAGCGTTCGTATTAATTGTATACTCTACTGCATATCTATTAACACTTGTAACACCATTAGCCACTGTATTGATATTAGCAATGGAACCGGCTACAGTATTAATATTTGTTGTAGCACCTGCTACGGTATTGATATTAGAGCTATTACCTGCGACACTATTTATATTTGTAGCAGCACTAGCTACTGTATTAATATTAGATGAATTGTTATTAACAGCGTTTACATTTGAAATATTCGTTGCAACACTAGTAACGTTATTACTTACACCAGCTACAGTGTTGATATTAGTAATATTAGTTGCAACTGTATCTATATTATTACCGCTACTAGTTGTTAAAGCATCGGCAACTGAACCTAAGTCTTCAGCAAATGTTAATTCACCAGATACAATTTCAATCTGATCTAGTTGAGTTTGACTCGGTACAACAGTGACATAAGCGCTGCCATTGTAAGCTTTTAACACATCATTAGTTTTATCAAACCAAAGATCTCCTTCTACTAGTGATGAACTATCAGTTCTAGTACTTGGGGTTGAGGTATTAATTTGATAAACATCAGCAAAGTTATTTACATCCGCTACATTAGTAGCTACAGTATTGACAGAAGCGACGTTGGTTGCAACTGTTGTTACCTCTGTAGCTTTAGGTACTTGCCTATGGAAAGTATAAGTATGAAGAGTAGATGTAGTCTCTAATATCATACCAAAACCAGCAGCATAGGTAGTACTATTAGCTAAGCCATTGATTGTAACATTATTACCACTACCAGCTCCATCAGTTATAGTTGCTACACCACTACCATTTGAAGTGAGATTACTTGCTAAAGCCTTAACACTAACAAGTGTACCTGCACTATTATTGATATCAGGGTTAGCAGCTGGGAAGGATGTCTCATTAGCTATAGGTACAAAACCACCAACTTCTTCAAGCATATCAGTGATACGAGCATCTATAGCTGATGTAGTAGCTACCTTAGTGTCACTAGCAGACCACGTATTACCACTTGTTATAGATTCTGTACTATCTTGTTTAAAGAATGCAGCATCAGCCTGTGTCTTAGTATAGTGATTGGCAGTGATTTCTGTTTCTGTAAAGTATCTAGCATCTAGTACATTACCGCCAGCACCTGCTGAAGGGTTTAATTCAGTTTCTGTATAATATCTAGCATCTAAAGCATTAGCACCAGCGTTAGCACTTGGATCTAATAAAGTTTTAGTATAATATATAGTATCTAAATCAACTGAACCAACGGCTGTTACGTGCCCTTGAGCAGAAACAGTTATATCCTGAATTACACTACCACCAGAATTATCTATTGCAGTATCAGCACCAGTTACATTGTGAGCTATAGTAACAACACCACTTGAAACAGACTTAGATAGATCTGTACCAACTGCAATGTTATCATCTACAATATCAGTATTAGCAGAATCTACATACGTTTTATTAGCAGCGTCTGTACCTGCACTAGGTGTGCCTACATTAATTATCTTATTACTATCTAAGTTTAAATTACCTTGCATCGCTGCAGTACCTAAAGTGCTCATCGCATTGTTCTGCACTTCTTGTACTGTATACAAAGTTTGGTCTGCATTATCGTTTAAATCCCCAGCTCTGATAGAAGAACCAGGGTAAAACGTTGCTTTTCTTGTATCTGTATCTGTATCTCTAAAGACAATTACATTGTTTGTACCTGAAGCGGGTGCTTCTCCACTTACAAACTCTAGAGTTGTAGCATTAGGAAATGTGTATTTAGTTGTATCTGTAATAGTCGTTCCGCCAACTTTTACCTTGACATCGGACGTTGATAAATATGGAAATGTAAAAGCGAAATCACGTTTTGAACCGTTTCCGCTATGAGTATTTTGAGTTGTTGCCATAATGCTTTAACGACGAACCTCTTGTTGAAGTTGTTTTACACGTTTTTGAGTTCGGGTGGCTCCTTTAGTATTACCTCTTCTTAATTCTAGATTTCTATATCTACGTTCTTGGCCTAAATCTGTATAGCGTTCTTTGTATACCTGCAGTTCAGCCCAAGCAGCTTCAAATGCAGCGTCATGTATCCTATCTAATTCACGGTGTAAAGCAAACTCTTTGATAGGAAAATCAGCTTGTGATTGTTGGCCTCTTTCATTTTTATATTCTTTAAGTTTTTTATCCCAGTAACCATCATCTTGAGTCATTAAATGTAGTATTTGACTTTGTAATGCACCGTTCTTAGCTATCCAGTTATTAATCCAACGTCTATCAGATGTAGTTAAAGGCATACCAGTTATTTTATTTCTTCTGGTCTTTTGTAAACCATCCCAACCAGTACTTAATAACCACTGTCTCCATGGTTCCGTACCACCATTTGTGTTAAATGTAGGTAATAAAGCGTTACCAGCAGCAGTTAATGGATCAAAGAAATTAATAGGACGACCAGTATAGACATCTAATTGATCTTGTAGATAATCATTACCTTTAAACATAAACTTATTCATATTAGCTAATTGAGCTAAGAAATCATTCTCTACATCTTTTAATTGTGGAGTAACAATTTTATTCAGAATAGTTCTAGTTCCTGTAAAAGGTATCATCATATCTGTCTGCCTCGCCCAGAAACGAGTCCATGCAGTAGGATCACCAGATAGTAAGTCAACAAGGGGTTCAAATCCACTTATAAATGTACCATTAGTCATATTCATACTAATAGCATATGAAAGTTTTCTAAATGTATCTTCAGTAATAGCTTGATCTACACGATTTGCTTGATAAACAGCATCAGCTGTTAAACCTAATAGCTGTGAAAAAGGTTCTAAACCTCTATAACTATGCCATTCACCTGTTAATGGGTTCTTTATTGAAAGAGGTTTCCAACCCATTGCCATCATACGACGCTTCTCTGCAGCATCCTGGGGACCATTACCTGTTAAATTACCTTCTAATGCCCATAAACCAGCCCCCATAACCACAGTACTACCCATGATTTGACGACCAATATATTCTGATTTAAGTGTACCAAAAGCAAGATCAGCATCTTGTGTAGCGTCTATACCATGTTCTAGTAATGCAGCTATCTTTGCTTGTTCAGTTTGTGCTCCTAATACTCTACGAGCTTTAGTTAAAGCTGGTCCTAAATTACTAGCAGGACTAAAAGACCAAGCTAATTGAAATGCATTGACACCAGTTCTAGGGAATAAGAATATACCTTTAGCAGCTGGTACATGGTCTAGCATATTTTCAAAATGCTTAACTACTTTACTATCTAAGTTAAGAGCTATTTCTTGAGATGCATATTTAGCAGCAGCATCCTTTAATAAACCTGTCTCATCAAACGCTTGGTCGTATAATTCACGCTGTAGTTTAATGAAATCCTCTTCTATAATACCGCCTTTTGCAGCATCAAATAATTCATCATATGCTCTAGCACGTGCCATACCGCTAGCCATAAAGGAGTTAGTAAAGCCGTCAATAGCATAAAGAGCATTAGTACCAAATCTAACAATTGGTTGCTTGTTCCACCAAGTCAAACCTTTTGCCATTTTCCACATAGCTACTTTACCTATTTCACCTTCAGCTTCCCATCCTTTAGCTATAGTATCCATGTATTCCATATGCTCCATCTTTTCCATTTGCATATCAATACGTCCACGCATCATAGCTTCTTCAGGATGCTTAGTAGCAAGGTTCCATTCATTACGCATAACCTTGAAACCACGTTTCATATTTTCTGTAATACCACCAAAGGTATATTGAGCACGTTTAAATACAGCTCCATTACCTGTTGTTAATGCTCCAGCAAATACTGAAACAGGTTTAGCGAAAGTTAACATAGAGTTACCAAGAGCAGCTCGTGCAGGAGCCATACCTGCAAGTAAGCTATTTATCCTAGCACCATGCAGTCCTTTTACTATAAGACTAGGTACTTCAGGCTCACCATCGACAAAAGCTTTTTTAAGGAAACCTATCTTACTTTCTGTAAATCGATGTAATTTATGTAATGTATCTACATCACCATCAGTTGCATCATAAATCTCTTTAAATGCTCTATAATAATTAGGATTATTTTTAGCTATATCTTTAAGTTCTTGTGTTATTTTACCGCCATCTCTTTTAACCGTAGTTAAATATTCATCGAAATGATCAGCTTGTTGATTCATCCATCTTACAGTAGAATCAATATCACCGTTTGCGATTAGCTTTTTATACTCTTGAGCTTTAGACATAATAAATTTATTTGCTCTGACTTCTTGCCCTAACAAATCTAACTTATCAAATATAACGCTCATTTGTCTTGAGGTATCTACATTCTCACCTAACATTTTAGCAGCCGTAGCTGTATCAGTTACAGTATCAGCTGCATTCTGTGCAAGCATACCGGATGCTCTCATTTGGTTAGGATCGAATAATGTATCAAATGCTCTCTTAAATGCTTGAGAAGCTATAACCCAATTCTCTTCATCTAGTATTTGGTTAGAATTAAAGATAGTTGTCTTCATGTCATCGACAATAAATTCAAATTCTTTAAGACTTAAATCTTTACCATAGATAGCTTGTGTTAAATTATCTACGGATCGATTCATTTGTTCAGCTGTTATTCTAATAGGTTGACCACCATTCATAACAACAGCATCAAAGTTAGGTGATATAGAATCAAATAATTGATCTAATTGTTGAGCACGTTCATTACCATCTAATGCTTTTAAGAAATTCCTTTGGAAAGTTTCATCTGCTACAGCAGTAGCTCTACCACTTACCGTACCTATATTATTTTGTATTTGTGCTTGATGTAGTTTAGCTTCTAACGGATCTGCTTCTAGATTATTAACAGCTCTACCAGCTGAATCCTCACCTACATCATTTACAAATGAATTAAACTCTAAACCTTCGGGATCTTTTCTAATAGCTTCTACTGTTTCATTTATTATTTCATTAGTCCTTGCTGTACGTCTTGGTTCTATAGCAGCTGATAACGGATCTTCAAATAAGTTTAGCTGTTCACTTCTAGCTTTAATAGCTTGTTCAGCTCCTGGATCTCTAGGGAATAGTTTAGCTTTCTTACCAAATGTAAATGCAGCGCCTAGTAACTCAACACCTGCAGCTAACCCAGCTGCTTCAAATACATTCTTCTTCCATCTTGTATCAGGATCATCACCAGGTCTTGTAGCCCATGGTACGTTCCAACCTAACCATTCATTAAGAGTGCCTGCTAGATTATCATCTGTTTTAGAGTGAGATGATATTGCAGCTACAGACGTATCTACACCTGTGTAAGCGGCTACAGTACCCGCTGTATGAGCGAATTTAGGTAAAGTGATAGCAGCTCTTGCAGCAGTTGATCTAGCAGCCCCTACTACCCAACTACCTCCTACTAGAGAAGGTATAATAACTGAAGATGCATCCCTAATTAATTTATGAGCAGGATGACTATGCCTAGGTGAATTATTATCCCACCATTCATCTACAGGTTTTAACCATGGTACAAGACCTATAGCATCTGTTGCAAAATCAGCGACACCTAATGCAGCGGAATCAATACCATATTTAATTGGACCTACTATAGGTACTCTATGACTCCATGATTCAAAACGTTCATCTTGTTCTGCTTGTTTCTCTACCTCAGCATTTGCTATTTCTTCTTGTTTTTCATTATCAAGTGCCCTCGCTTTTGCTTCAGATTGTTGATCATACTGTGCTTGTAGCTCAGGATCTAAACCCTCATTCTGATTAATGCTTGGGTCGTTAAACTGTGGCATAATTACCTCTATTATAGAATCCTGAGTTAAATAGTAGCATATAAGCTATTCCATCTGGATCTAAAAGACCAGGATGGTAGAAACCATATTTCTTTAAATCTATCTTATCCGAAGCTACTAATTCTTGTGCTGATTGTTGCCATAAAGTTTGAGCTGGTGTTAAAGGCTCATCACTTAAATCTAATGCAACTGTTCTTTCTTTTAAATATTGATTATAGACTGGAGGTCTTGGTTGTTCAGGGTTTAATAGTACAGCTTTATTAATTGCAGTTGGTGCTTCTGGATTACCATCAAGGTATTGATTAGCTAACGGTAATACCCAATGATCCACTTCTTCACCATCTTTTAAATACCAATCTGGATATGTTTGTATATCTGATTTACCTGTTTCTTTAATCTCTTCATTACGCCAAAACTCTAATTGAGCGTTTTCTATTTGTCTAGCAGTTAGCTTATTACCACATAAATTTGATAACAACATAGCTCTAGGTATGATCTCTTGTGCATAACCTTTATTTAACTTAGAGCTTTTGTGAATTAATTGTTCTTTATCTAAATATGGGTTAGTATAAAGAGTATTAAGATTTGCATTACATTCTTTTTGAATCCTAGGTGTATCAACAACTATACGATCTTCAGCACTTAATGATTGTATCATAAAACCTTTGAACTGAATACCATGACCAGGCTTAGGAGTACTTCTACCCCAATCTCCATTAGGATCTGTGATAATTGGATGCATAATACCTAAAGCATGATTCAAGGCTTTAGTATGTGGCATACCACTTTTAGTAGCTTCTACATATTCAGCATTAACTAATGCTACAGCCCTATCAATAGCAGGTTGACGGCTATAAGTATTACCCCAATGAGTTCCTTTAGGTATAGTTTGTTCTAGAACTTTTGTAACATGATTTGTAATTGCTGCTGCAGTACCATCATCACCTCCAGTAGGTACAAAAGGATTGCTTGCTTGAACAAGTTGAATAGCTTCTGCTTGACCAGCATCACTAAGTTTCAGACTTAACACATCCGGTTCAGTAACAAATCTATTATTAGCTATTTCGTGTTTTATCCAAGCTATACCTTGATCATCATTAAGTGTATTATTAAAATTAGCTATTCTACTATTTATCAACATTAAAGCCTGAGATCCATGGCTATGTTCTTTAGCTTTATGCTGTAATTGAATCAACTGTTCCATAGATGGGTTTGATTCATTAAGAATACGTATATAATCAAGGTGCATTTGCTTACCTTCTCTTTTATAGACACCTTCTTGTGAAAGCAACTTACCTTGTTCAAACTCTTCAGCTTTTTTTATAGCTGTCCAAAGTTTAAATGAATGCCTTTTAAAGTGACTTCCCCACTTAACTTCTTTAGTAGAACCATGAGGGATTATATTAGAGTTTAATAAAGCTTTTACAGTCTCTACTTGTACTAAACCATTCTCTAAACCATACGCTAACATCTCTACAGAATAATCAGTACCTCCTACACGTTGTTCTCTTGTAGGATTATCACCTTGTTGTCGTTCAATCCAACCTTGTACAGCTTTACCAGCATCACCATATTTAGCATCATTACCTACAAGATCTATTGTATTTTTAATCTCAGCATCTAATATAGTCAGTTCATCTGACATAGCACGAGACTTATTACGTGCTCTTGTAGTTTTCTCTACTTGTCCAAATATTTCTGCGTGTACTTCTCTTTTTATCTCTAAAGCACCTGAAGACTTTAAAATTTTAGCAGAAGGATAACCAGCACCATACTCTTTAATTGCTTTAAGATCTAATTGTCGAAGAACTTCTCTAAGTAATGTAGTGTCTCCACTAAATTTAGCCTTAGCTAAACTAGTTGATTGACCTAAAACAGTGAATTCAGTATGTTCATTCTGTGCATAGAACCCACGCCTATCCTGCATCATGTTTACCGCAGCTAGCTTTTCTACAGCTACTTTACGGTAACCACCCATACGGCGCATTTGTTCTATTGCATTATCATCGACACCTCTTTTTCTTAAGTCTCTATATACACTTAATTCAGTTTTACTTTTATTCCATATATGATCATCAACCTCTCTAACAGCATGAAACTCTTTACCTGTTATACCATGATCTTCATACCATTGCTGTGCCCATAAAGCAGCATTTTCTTTAAGTTGAGCATCGAACTGTTGTATTAATTGTGTGCCACTTTCAGTTATAGAAAGAATATCTTTCCAATGCTGTTGGGTATTTTTAGCAGAAGTTTCAGCATTTTTAAGTATTCTTTCTTGTTTATTTTTCTGTGCTTCTTGAACAGTATCACGGAAATCTTGCTTTAATTTCCAACTTTTCTCACGAGTCTCTAATAATAATTGAGCATTTCCAGCACGATGATCAGCATGAAGTTTAGCTTGTTGAGCATTCCAATCAATGACACGCTGCATGCCTTTCATTGCATCTAAGCCTTGTTGACGTATCTTTTGTGATGCATCGGCGACTTGAATTGGTTTAAAACCTTTTTCTTGGGCGTACCCTTTGTATAGTAAGGCCATTTAATTAATTAAGTTGCAGTGACTTTCTCGAATTCTACGTCCAGCTTACTGTAATCAACGTAGTAGAATCCATCTTTTTCTTTTTGTACAACAGCATCTGAACGACCCATTGCTATTAAATCTTGAGCAGAAGTTCCTTTATATTTAGGACCATGCTCACCATCTAATCTATATCTAAATGTATATTCAGGTATACCTTTGGGTGAAGTACCTACACGATTTATATCATATTTAAATCTATCATCACTCCCCTTAGCTGCAAATGGTGCAACAGCTCCAATAATATTAAGGAATGTAGACAAACCACTTGGTCCTCTAGGTGCGACACCTTCTACTGGCTTAAGTTTCTCATAATTATCCCATGAGATAGGTCCAGCAGGAGCTTGTACCTGTGCTTCTGGTAGCTCTAATGGTTTACTTAACTGAGGAGGAAGTTCAGGAAGTTCTGATAACCTGCCTCTTGCTGCTAAATCTGCTGAGTAACGGTCCATAGCAGTTTGCTGCATATTACGCTGATATTGAGCACCAGCACTCTTCATACTTTCTTGTAATTGACCATAACCAAATTTTGCTGTATCTATATTCTGTAAGAATCCTTGAGCAAACTTATCGTAAGATAGACCTGCAATATCTCTTGCTTGATCCATCTGTAAACCACCCATACCTGTAGCAAAATCTAATTGAGTTTGACCAGTTGTTTGAGCTATTCCTAATTGAGACTTTCTACTAGCTTCAGCTAATTTATCTCGTGAAGTCCCACGGTAACCAACTATATACTCTTCAGATGTACGTTTAGCTTTTTGAAGTTTTTTCTGAGAAGTAGCACTAAGATCTGTTAATCTTAATTTAGATACGCCTCTAGCTCGTTCAGCTTCTATTCTAGATTTACCTTGTGCTCGAACTGTACCTAAAGTATTAGCGACTTTCTCTAAACTTAAATTATACTGGCTTTCTTCATTAACAAGTAAATCTGTTAAAGCTGCATTTGCCCTACTATGTACAGCTAATACTGCTTGAATATTTTTACTTGCTGATCTACCAGCTTGTCCTAAGTTTCTTATATCACCTTGTTGATGTAAATTAGCTAATTTATCTTCTTGACCTTTCGCTGCTAATTCAGACTTTTTATAATCTAAAGCTCCAGCTAGTTGTTTCCCAGTTAAAGCCGCTTCTTTTTCAGCAGCAGCGATTGATAAATCTACTTCATCTTTAAGGGCTGCTTTAGAAAGAAATATTTCATCAACTACTTGTTGCTTAGTTAAACCTAGTTGATCAGTAAGTTGAGCATCAGCTATATCTAATTGCTGTGCTGATTGCTCGGCTTCAATTGTAGTAGTATCCTTAGCTTGTTTCTCTGCTAATGCAGTTTGATCTTTAGCTTGTTGTAAAGCAGTAGCGATATCAGCTTTAGTACGTTTAAAGCTTACATCCGCTTCCCCTACTTTACCTGCAAGGTCTATACCAACTCCCCTTTGATCAAGATCCAGACCTTCTCTAGCAAACCTTAGTTTCATTAAAAGATCTTTATTTTGAAAGCCTATATCTGTTAGCTGTTCGTTGTACTTTCTAGTACTATCATTCATCGCTAACTCTTGAGCTATTTCATTAAACGTAAGCTGTTGATTATAAGCTGTTTTACTAGCATTATAAGCATCAACTTGATTATTATAATCAAAAATCCGTAGCTTTTCTTTATCTTCCCAGTCTCTAATAGACGCTGCGTTTTTATAGTTTCTTTCTTGATCAGCATTCCATTTGGCAATATCAAAGCTTTCTTTAGTATATGCATACGCATCCTGCATATCCTGCCAATCAAGTTTCCATTTCTGGATGTCTACTTGGTACTGTTCTTGGTAGGCTACCTTTTGGTCATAATTACCACCGCCTCCACCAAAACTCATAACATTACTCTCCTAATTTCTTTTTAAATAGTGTACGTATTTTAGAAGATATCTCTTCCATTTTATCTGGACCTTGCGTTATTAATGCAACTAAAGGGACAATCTCATGGTAAGAGTCTCTCCATACATGACTATATATTCTATCGATTTCATCACCATTCTCCCATTCATTTGCAGCCATCCATGCATTATACATAGAGACATGCTGAGATTGTAGGGTATCACGGTTTTGTTTGAAGAACGGATTGAAAGGTAATTCTACTAGTAAATATTGTATAGCTCTTAGTATACCCTCTCGTGTTAAGTTTTGGTCTCCATCATATACATCATCTATAGTTCTAGAGATGCATGCTAGATTCCATAAATAATCAGCAGCGAAAGGGTTCTTACCTGAAGCTTCCTTAATAATTTCTATTGTACCTTCTTGGTAGGCATCACGTTCTTCTTGAGTTGTCATGTTCGTCTGTAGTAGCGGGGTGAATAATTTCCTTCCCAGGACATTGAAGTTAATGCGACAGGGAATGGAGAGTCACTAAAGACTCGTAAAGTATAGTTATCTGTACGCTGATGTATAGGTACAGTAAACATAGACTGAGTATCTATAGGGATATCATCAGCCAAATAATAATCAAAATCTTGACTTGGTTTAATTGTATACCAATTATCTAGATATATCTCCACTGAATCAGCTGGTACAGCAGCGTTAGCAGTTGTAGTTGCAGCTGCAGGAGCTGCGGTGAATGTAACAGTGACTCTATCTTCCAAGGTGGCGTGATCTGCAATTGTATAATCTGTCCCCAATGTTTGTATAGCACCATTCTTTTTAACTTTTACATCTCCTTTGTCTTGTACTTCAAATACGGGTGAGAATGCAGTAGTTGATCCATCTCCTGTGAAGGAGTCTGTAGCACCTTGAAAGCCTTTAGATTTAACTTTAAATCCAACTACACTAGCTTGTCCAATAGAGAACTTCATTCTAGATATAACTAGATTAGCAGTATAATCTGTTAACCTACCTTCTTGATCTTTCCTAAAATACATCTTAGGTAAAGTTATATCATAGTTATATTTATAACCTACATATACATTAGCAGCTTGGCTACTTAGATCTTTACCTGGTACTTTGAAGTATGTACCATCACTATCTGTTGCACGAGTAGGGCTAATAGTAAATCCTGACTCCGTTACACCAGCAAAGTTTTGTGTGCCATTACCAGCTATGACTATAACAGGATCTAATGCAGTTATATCTGAATAAGGTATATAACATTTCGAGAAGTTATTAGTTGCATCATAGACAACTTTCTTTGGAGAGCCTGCACCATTAGTAGCAGCTGTATATAAATCCATATGTGGATTAACTTGCTGTCCAGTACTAGTAACAATGATAGTTTCTTCTGGTGTTTGAGTTAAAGTAGCACTGAGTAGTTCATACCTAGCTGCTGAACCTGTACCTGTTTTAATAACAGCATACATTGTATCAGCATCTGTATCTACGAAATGTGTGTTACCTGGTAATTGCCAGTTAAACCAACTTTGAATTACATCACGCTCTCCATCACTATGAGTTCTATAGAAATACACCTTATCTGTTGTCTTTCCATACATAGCTATGAAGCTATTCTGTGGGTTTACTAATAGACTATCTATAGTAGCAGGTACATATTCAGAAGCAACACGTCCTACATCAACTACTGTAGGTAACTGCTGAGCACCTTGTGGTTGCATAGCAAATACTCTAGTAAAACCAGCAGTAGTGTGTGTCTTACTTATAAAGTTAACATGAGTACCAACATCAACTGGATCTATCTTTTCATCCATTTTATAGTTAGATAGTCCACGTATCAAAGCTGTTTGAGGACTTAAGTTACCATCAGCAGAGTACATAATAAACTGTTGGTTCTGACTGAATAACAAAAGACCTGAAGCTGTAGGTATAATACCATGTAATGTAGCTTCTTTAATACTAGAGCAACTTAAATCTATAGGATCAGCAGCGGTAGCAGTCTGAGCAGTTTGACTGTAGAAATTAAAGTAATCTCCAGATTGACTCATAGACACATTATCTGCTGTGAGGAATCCTAATCTATTGTTATAATAGAAAGCTTGTTGAATAGTACTACCTTTAAAGGAGGGGTGTGAGTTTGTATTATCATCACCAACTATCCTACCTGTACCAAATACTCCAGCATAGTTTGTAGAATCATCTTCAATAACAGAGAATGTAAAAGCATTTTTAGCTGTATTATATAGCTTATGAGGCATCGTTGAAGATGTAAGACCTTTCTCTTTACCTGGTCCTAAAGTTTCTTCCCATACACCATTACCTGATACACCATTATCTGCTACAAACTTCGCATAATGTATACCAGCTGTAGAGTGAGGGTTGCTTATTTGAACTACTCTATTATGTTTAGTTCCAGAGGATAGTTCAGTAACACCTTCTACTTCATTTTGATATACTGTTAAAGCAGAGCCAGCTATACCACCAGATACTTCCACAGTAAAGTCAGCGCTATGCTCAAGTTCTAACGTACTTCCAATGATAGTACATGTACTAACTGTGCTGCCAATTTCTGTTTTTAATGCAGTTAGTATATCATCATAATCAAGGAAGTTAGTTGTATCAGCATCACTAGATGCAGTATCACCAGCCTTAGTGTTTACTGTATGTGTAGTAGTAGTACTACTTATAGTAATTTTTACTTCATATTTAGCACTATACTCTACTAAATTTATTCTAATAGTAGCTACTCTTTTAGGGTTATATGTATCACCAGCTACAGCTGTTACAACTTTAGTTTTATTAGTAATGATAGATGTATCTCTAACATTTATAAAATTATAATCAGAAGCTGTAGTAGAGTTTAGGTATTGCCTAGAAGTACTAGCATAAGTTATAGCACACTTAACATAATCACCACTACTATCAGCTTCAGCAACATTCCATACATGGATAGCTGCATCAGCTTCTGTAGCATTACCTACAATACAACCTAGGTAACGTTCGTCTGCATCACGGTTAATGTAGAACCATTTACCATTATCTAAATCAGTATTATTAAAAGCAGTGCCACCTGTATCGTCTGCTAATGTATCTAAATATTTAAAACCAGGTCTTTTTGTTAAACCAAAAGTAGGATCAGGATATGCATTTAAAGCCTCACGAACTTGACCTGGTAGTTTCTTGTCGTCAGGTTGGTTGGATACACCACCTAAAAAGTTTGGTATTGTTTGTGTTACACTTGCCATTAGCGATATAATGCGTGGTAAGGTTTGTAGCTATCGTAAACTTTCTTGCCTCGTTGATGACCAAAGAATGTGTAATCACCTTGGTTGCATTCGTACTCCATAGCTTGTGCTCTGTTGTACATTTCTTTTTGCTGCAAGACTTGATACTGTTGAGGGTCACCTACAATTCTACTAGATACTAGGGTAGCAGCTCTAGCTGTTATGTAGTCTTGAATAGGTCTAGGTAAATCAATCCAATCAAATAACCATACAATATCAACACGCATGGATGTCCAATTAGTTAATGTTTTCCAATCGTATGTATGGTTTATTTTTTCATATAATTTAGGTTGTGTTGTACCTGCCTTTGTTCTTCTTATTGCTTCATATTGATTATCTTTTTCAGCATGCAGATCTATCTGTAATACATTACTAGGTATATCTACTTCACCAGTAGTACCGTCAATAGTTAACTCATAGTACTCTTCTGTATTAAATATCCAGCCTTCTGACTGTACCTCACGAGACACATTAAGTAGTGTGTCATATGCAATCGCAACGTCTGGGTTGGTTTGATCTAATGTGGATACAGGAGCCTGACCAATAGACGCCAGTATTTCATTAACAGCAGGTAATTCTTGAGCAGCGTTAGTGGTAGGGAAAGCCATAATTAAGTATTGTAAATAAAAAAAAGGGACCCGAAGGTCCCAGTATATTTAAGCAGCACGGTTTGCGTCACCGCTTGTTTCGTTGATAGCTGGGCTATCCGCTTCCATACTTGTATAAGGTGTACGGAAGTTCATTGTTTCTGAGTATACCTCAGATGCGGCAGTTGCACCGCTTTTAGTTTTTGCTACAGAGTGTCTAATAGCAGTACCTTTTCGGTCTGCATTTGCGTTTGTAGCATACTTGTTACCAGCAGCTAATGTGCCAGTTACAGTTGCCAAAGGTAGAGCATGTGTTGCAGCGACCGCAGTGGTGCTGGTTCTAACACTAGCTGCTAAACCTGTAGCTGGTGATGGACCAGCAACTCCATTACCTTCAGTAGGTGTGGCGTTATTATTACTCTGTGCTAACGTAGTTAGGTTTGCCATAATTAATTCTCATATTCTAGTGATGTAACATATCCAACAACTGCAGTGTTAGTGCCTGAATCACTGGTAGCGACCGTGATCTTGTCACCGATGCGATAGCCATCGCCATCAGCGGCATCGGCAGCATCAACTGCAATAGCTGAGCATACATTACTTGCAATAGTAAGGTCAACTTTAAGACCTGATCCATTTAGACTATCTGTTGTTGTAGCTTTGTTATCTACAGTACCGTTATTACCGCCTGCGGTGCCATTGTCACCTGTAGCAGTACCAACAGCAATAGTAGCAACAGAGCCACCAGCCCGACCCCATTCTACAGGAGGCGGGTTGAAAAAAGTTTCACTAGTTAACCCTGCAATACCAGTAATAGGATGTGCTCTTGCCATATTACCTCCCCTTAAGCGGTTTGGATTTCAACAGCAGCAGCAGGGTTTAGAGTACCAGCACCCATTGCTAAACGTCCAACGATCAAGTCGCCTTGATACATTGTTTTAATGTCAGCTCCAGTTGTTTGTACTTGAGGACCAATTGCTTCTACAACAGCCGCTGCATCTTTCTGGTAAATAAGACCAGCATGATCAGCGAAAGCTCCAGAATAATCATTGTTTTCACCATCTACTTTAGCAATAGTACCGGCTTGGAATGGTAAATTGTTAGAACGTAGGATCTTAATTCCAGCGATTTCATACAGTCCCTCACCAGATGTCAAGTTACCTGAACTGTTACCGAAGTCACGGTTCAAGATGTTTGTATCTACTTGAGATACAAGAGCATAGTATTGACGTGGGGATAGTACAGCATTACGTCCCTGCTTAGGAAGATTCTTCTCATCTAAAATTGATGCTGCTTCAAAGAAAGCATCTACCAATTTCTGTGCATCATACTGATTACCTGCACCGATCTTAATGATCGAACCACCTGGCTCTGGACCTGGTGCTGCAGTAATAGGATGTGCTTCTCTAGCAGCGAGAGCAATTGTTCTAAAGATCTTCTTGTCATAAGCTTCTGCTAAAGCATAGCCAATCTTTTTAGAGATCTCACCACGTAAAGAATAGTGTGCAAGTGTCTCATCAAGATCATATACGAATGCAGAACTAATAAGAAGATCGTCCATGACGATTGTCTTCTCTGCTACTGGGGGATCACCAGAACCTAGAATTGCTTTTCCTGGTACATGGTAATCGGCGGTCATACGACCTGTGAAGATGAACTGCATAGAGCGCCCATTTTTTAAGGTGCGACTTTGTACAGTACCCTTCGCTACTGTTGCTGACTCGTAAGCTTTAAATAACTCACCAGAGAACAGTTTTAGATATGTTCCGTACTTGGCGTCATAATTAGCACCTCCTTGTGTCAACCCTAATGGGGTTGTAGAGGTATTATTAATCTTACCAATAGCGGAAACTAAAGTATCAGCCATTTATCTAAGAGATTTGTATAATTTAACAGTCTCTCAATCGATTGAAATTTAAAGTGTGTGGTCTATCCCACCGTCTAGACGGCATTGGGTATCCGCTATGTCTTCTCCGTAGAGCGTTCATTCGGGCCATTGCCAATGAAGAGGGAGTCCGACTCTGAGGTGCTCCCCCTCCTTTTAATATTCTTCTACATCGCAAGTCGGGCACGATCTACAATGTTCATGCTCATATATGTGGAGTCCTTCTATCGCTATGAAGGTTAGTAAAAAAACCATTAACACGCTCAAAGGACTGTCTAAGTATTTCATAATGGTAGTGGTAAAACACTTGTAGAATAATAATTATCCCTACTTTAACTAGGAATAAATCAACCCTAACTTTTTCTAGAACCGGTATGTAGTTCCTACGCCGATCTTCCATTCAGGATCATCTGAATCCTTGTACTTTTTATGCTCATAGAAAGCATTAGCTACTAGCTTCTCTGTAATTTCGACGCTAGTGCCGACTTCACCAATGAGAAGTCCTTCGCCATCTTGGCCATCGTCAGTAGAGACGCCGCCGCCAAGCTCCACATAAGGAGTAAATTTACCGATCTCAGTATCATAACCAATTCGGCCAAGTAGTTCACGGTTTTTGTATGAGCCATTGTTTCCTGTAAATTCTGCTGATCCGGTCACGTAGGGTCCGGCGAATGCAGGTGTCGCCAGGGCTGAAGCAGTCAGTGCGGCAAGTGCAATTGTTTTCATTGTTTAAATTTAAATAGTTTTTGTTTTGATATACTTGACGCCGCGATACTTTAGTTCGACTTTGACAGTCATAGTTTTTCTCCAAAGTACCACACCCCCGTTCCATGATGTGGTTTCATGCGCCTCATAAGAGGTGAACGGACGCGGCGTTTAATTAAAATATGCCAGGGATGAGTTGGCCAGTGAAAGTATAAGCACCAATAGCTGCTATCACACCAAGCATAGCGGACCAACCATTGACTCTTTCAGCTGCCTCTGCCCAGTTCACTTGCTCTTCAATTACACGAACTTGAGGCTCTCTGGCAATAACATTGTCTGTTTGTGACATTTTAAAAAGTAGATAGATGTACTGGCCGAGGACGAAAGTTCGGGTCGGCGCTATCTATTTACTTACCTTTCTTAGTACCTTTCTTCGGTGGTCTACCTTTCTTAGTACCGTATGTCCCTGGTCCTTGTGGCATTATACGTCACTCTCTACGTAGTCAGGAGCTACTACTTCACAATACCTTTTACGATCAGCTACTACTGCCATCGCTGTTGGTTCTTGTGAGGCATTACCACCTGATGTTTTTGCATATGCAGGTAAGAAACCTGGGTCACCAGCTGTCTTTACTGCATATAATACTGACCAGCCACCCGCAGCTTGGACAGCTTTTGGATCATAACCCGTTGCGTCTGCCATAGTTAAAAATTAAGATTAGAACGTTCTAATTTATCGTATATTTCCTGACGATAAGCAGGGTCTTTGTCATACTGAGGATCACTCATAGCTTTCACTACTTGAGCTTGGCTTTTGAATACATCCCCTTCATTTCTAGGTGCCTTGCCAGTAAGAAGCTGACCGTCTACACCAGATGCATCTCTATATCTACTGTTAAGAGCTTGGACTGCAAAGAAAGCAGCGAGTGGGTTCCCTTGATCCATAACAGCATCATACATCTTTATTTCATTTTCACTTAGAGAACCATTAGCCCACTGCATCATCTGTGTATATTCAGACTCCCCACCAGCTACTTGCTTTAAATCTTTTACATTCTCTTCAGTAAGTTCTGACTGTTGAGGTTGGTTCTCTGATCTATATTTAAGATGCATTTGTGCTACATCTCTAGCACTCATCTCACCTAATTTATTAAGTGTATCATCTGTCCATTCATTGTTAGCTTCATCCCAAAGAGTATCTAAGAAAGCAGTATCGACATTTTCATCAACCTCTTTCTCTTCTTTAACTTCTTCTTTAGCCTCAGGTTGTTCAGGAGTCTCCTCAGATTTTTCAGTATTATCACCAAGTTTCTTTTGTAACTCAATGTAACCTTTCTCTAAATCTTCAGCTGTTTTAAATTTACCAGCAAGCATTTCTTCTTGCTGTTCAACTAACTTCTCACCAACAGCTAAAGAGTCCTGTTCGTCTTCAGTTAATTCACCTTCAACCTGTTCATCTGGATTATACGTTAGTGTTGCCATCGATAGTTTCTACTGTAAGATTTCCAAGCCCAACTGTCGTCACCCTTTTAGAACCAGGTGCCTTAATATTTGGACTGCCAACCTTCATTCGAGGTGCATATTTCATCTGCATAGAATCAGACTTTTCTTCAAAGAATTCTTTATCTTCTGCACTCAAAGGTGGTTGGACTTTGTTAGATGTTCGCTTTGCTTTACGTGGTTTGCTAAGCTTCTGTTGGTCCACTGAGTTCCTCCGCTAATTGTGGGTTTTTAGTTGGATCCATCATAGGAGTACCAGCCATTTGAGCATTAAGTTTACCTTGCTCAATTTGCATCTGTTGTTGCTGTGCAGCTTGCTGTTCTTGTTGGATCTCTTGCATACTCTTAACAAGATTTAGTGTATCTATACCTTGTGCAGCTGCAAGTCTTTTGATTACTTCTTCAGGATTAATGTATTGTTGTGTAGCTTCTGGTCCCATCGTTTGAGAGATGGTAGTAAGGAACATACCAAGAGCTTCTCTATCTTGTCCTCTACCAAGAGCATTAACACCAGCTACAATAGTAGGTTTAACTACTTCCTTAGGTAATCTAGGTATCTGTCCAGTCTTTTGGAAGACAGACAGTTTTCTATTTAAGTATGGTACTAAGAACTCAACAGTAAGTAGACTGAATAGTCCACCAAGTTGTTGCTCTAGTTCCATCTGTGTCATACGAACTTCTTCAGCTGTTGTCCTTTCACTTTGGCGTACCTGAAGTATAAGGAAAGCTTCTGATAATCGTTTCTCTAATTGACCCATCACTTGATAGGCGGTAGCAAAGTCGGCATTCTTACCTACCTGTACTACACCAATGTCATCAGGTCTACCTTGTACAATTGCACCGTTACCAGCAGCCGCTAGGGTCTGTGGTTTAGTGGTTGAACTAGGTGATACTACAAAGACTACCTTAGCAGCCGCTGCAGAGCCTTCTACGATTGCCTGAGACAGTGCTTCAAGTGACTTAAGGTCACCTATAAACTCCTCGACTCTACCTCTACCGTAGCTCTCACCATCAACTGTGTTAAACCTCATGTGTATCCATGGGTTTGTCTCTAGTGGAGCCTTACCTCTTGAGGTAGGTATGATTTTATCAAAGACTTCTTGATGCCAAACAAATCTGTTGTTGTCCCGTTTGATGTGGGTATAGACGTCACACTCATCTGATGTTTCATCATCTTCTTTCTGACCATAGTTCGTTTTCTCATAGTCAGGTATAACATCTGCCAACAATTTTTTGGCAATTTTTTCTTTGGTAACGATTTCAATCACGTTCCCGTTGCCATCTCGATCAACCACAAAGCGGTTTAGCGGATAGAGTTTCAATCCATCTTTACCCATATACACAAGAGCGTTACCTGCTACCACCAAATGCTTAAGTGCTTGGTGTACAACAACACGATCATCGGAGGCTGCAATAGCTTCCATGATAGTACGCTCAATCTTTGCAAAGGATAAATCTAATTCGGTCTTAACTTCAGGAGGTACATCACCTAATTGAGTATCATCTACTTGGAGTTTAAAGAAACTTGTGTTAGCAGGTAACAAAGCTAGCATTAATTTTGCTGACAATGTTACCACGCCTTTAGCTCCTACGGATTGCCAAGGTGTTTTTAAATTTGTTACTGTACCTTTAAATGTTTCTTCTTCACGAATTAAATATGGAAGAGTTAACCTAGCCGCTGTATCTGCTTGTGCTAAATACTCGGAACGGTAGCTGGATAAATCGTCATATCTTTTTTTAGCTGTCATTAGATATTAAGAGTTGTGTTTTTAGAATACTTATCTCTACTTAAACGGTTAGTACCAGTAGCTAACTGTTTTTTCTGCATTGGTGTACGTGCTGAACGTATACCTAAAGGCGAACCACCAGTAACTGCTGTTGGTGTGTTCTTACTAACTTGTAATGAATTAATCTGATCCATTAAACTTTGAAAAGTTGTATCATCTCTAGCTGTAGTTGCTGCAGATGTAGTATCTTCAGTATCTGTTTTAAGAGCTCCAAATGGTGGTGCTTTCCACTCAGTACTAGAAGCTACTGGAAAAGATGTACTAGGGTATAACCTTTTAAAAAAATCTGTCCAATTCGTTGTGTTCATTTTAGTTCACCATTAGTTGAGGCTCTTCTTTGAAGTGTTGGTATAGCTGCAGGTCTGGTATCAGGAGTTGCGGCTTTTGGTATGTTATATGGTTGCTCAACCGAGACAGGTGTAGTACCTTCAGTAATAGCTATTTTAAAATCATCAGCTTTTCTAGGGTACCACTCTGTTTCATCCCAACCACCTGATTCATTCTTACCCCCGACTATGTAACCTTCGTCCGTCTTATACTGCTCTATTCTCGTCGTCACTAGGTTCCAATCATCTACACTTTCTAAATCTGTTGCTGTTTCAAATGTTTTTGGATCACCTACATACTTACTACTCGAAGGTATTGTACGGTTAGGAGAAGTTTCATACTTACCTTCCCATGGTTTCAAATGCCAATTTTCAGTTTCCGGTTGGAATTGATTTCTCCAATCTTCATCACCAGTTGTAGTTACAGTGTCATTACCGTCTCCACCGTCTACAGTGTCATTACCGTCTCCACCAACTACCGTATCCGTTGCAGTCCAAGTAGCTTTTCCAGCTGCTTTGATATCTGCAAGTCCTGTAGGTCCTAACTCATTATTTAATATTAAGATTTCTTCAATACTATTAATACCGACTTCATTATCCCAACCATAACCTTGAGTAAACTCTTTTGTAACACCATCAAAAGTAACAGTCGTTCCAACTGTATCCTTCCATTGTTGTACATAGACAGGATCTGTTCTGTAAAAAGCCCAGTCAACACTATTTTTTATAGCAGCTTTAGCAATGTTAGCTAACGACGAAGTATCTGATGCATCTATACCACCATTTATCATATCTTTTTTTACATTTAAACCCCAATGTCGGTACTGCGTGCCACCCTCGTTCAGATAAACATCCGTTAACTCAGATCGTAAGTAACTAACTTCTGCTTCAGTGTCAACACCGTAATCTTTTAAATGATAAGCCATGAAATCATTCGTTGTTAAAGCAGCAACATCATCTGTTGTAAATTCAGTTACTACATCATCAGAAATCTCACCTTGAAGTATGTAATTCTTATCTAAAGCAGCGGTAAAATTCTCTGTATTTATTGGTAGAGTATTATTATCCGCTTTACTTGTCCACTCACTACTGTTTCTAATATTTGTCTTTAACGCTAACATATCAGCATTATCAGTTTCAAGCCCTAAGTAGTTTATATTAGGATGACCAACTAGCCAATTCTTTAAACCGTTTATATCATTTGTACTCTCCAGATTTAAAGAACGACCTAAAGTAGATTTATAAACTGGATTGAGTTTATGATAGTACATAACCTCATTACCTGTTAAATTTTGGTAACCTGGATTTGTACTTTCCATATATATGTTATCTGGTATATTATTGTCATTAGCCCAGTCACGTTCGGGAGCAGACAAACTTAAAGAACTTCTGTTCGATGTTATGACTGTCTGATTGTCGTCTGAGTTATAACCACGGAACGCATCGTACCATTCTTTGGTACCTCTAATTGCAGTCTTTAAATTAGTTGTTGTAACGTTATTGTTTTGGAAGTTCGCCCACTTCTCAGTGCCTAAGTTAGCATCAGTTCCAAATACATCTTTATATATACCATTAGCTACGGGGTATTCCCCTCCAGTTCCTTCAGTAACTGTTACATTACCGGCTATATCTGTAGTTGAACCGCCAGAATGTAATGCTATGTTTGCTTCTATATTAGTAGCAGTGTCTAATGTACCCTGCCAGTCTTCAATTTCAGTTTGAGATGGTATTCTACCAAGGTGTTTCAAATAATACTGACGAATAGCCCAACCATTTGCTCGAGCAGGATTATTAATAATCTCATTATGCATCCTATCCGACCAGGTTTCAGCCCCAGTTTGAGGATTTACAGTAATAAACTGTTTTATAGCATCCCAAGCATTCTGACCGTTACCATAATCAATTTTATGCCATACACTTCTACTTACTGATGGCTCTTTAGTCGTCCCCATTGAATTCACTACATCAGTAGTAATTTCTTGATTATATAAACCTAAATGTTGAAAGACTACTTCTTGATGTATGTATTCACTACTGTTTTTAATAGCAGACTGTAATTCCGAAAGCGAAGTGTTGTTTGCTATGTGATAATTCAGACCAGGAGTATCTGCATCTCTACCAAGATGTTCCCTGTATACTAGATTTATAGTATGTTGATCTAAAGGTAGATCTAAAGCCATCTATTCATCCTCCAATCTATCACGCAACCATTCAATGACGGAGCGCTGTCCTGATTTATACATAATTGACGCTAACTCCTCCTTGGGATGCGGGTTTACTGGTGGGAACTTTTCCTCCATTTCTTGAAGGATTGATTTAGCATTGGGACCTAGTATAGGTTCAAGCGTATTGGGGTAGATTGACATTACTGTGCTCAAAGAAAGCTGGCATGCGAGCTGCTTTTGTTTCAGAAAACTCAGGCGCTTTGCCCTCATACATTAAGCGATCGCTGGCATCCAGCCAGAATTTTTTGTCCAAATATCTATCGTAGGTATTTGTACCTAGGGGTTGAAGAATCCAGTTAATGGTGGCCTTCCTAAGTTTATCCAAAGATTGACTAGAAGATAAGCCCAGCTCGTGACATACAAGGCTATTAGTGGCCACGTGTATTTGTTCGTCTCTAGAGATGTCGGCGCTGACAGTACGACAACCAGCATCGCCGTTAAAACGAAAGAAGGGAAGAAGAACGAAAAATATTGCACGTTCTATTACCAACGCTTTAGTAATTGTGTGGTCGGGATGTAATTCCCAGGCTTGGCGTAAACGTAACGCTTCTGCTTCTGCGGTTTCGTCAACCCCAATAGCTTTTGCAACGTATCCCAAAGCGAGGTCGTGTTTGAGTTCATCTTGTACATTTAATTCTAATAATGTTCTAGCGTGTTCGGGAACAGTTTTTTCAAGACCTTCCTGAATGAAGGTACCAACTGGTAACTCCATATGACGTATTGCGAGAGCACGTCGGATGGTTTCTTCTGATCCACTTTTCAATTCTCCTTTGGTGGTTTGTACTGGCGTCCATGTACGACGCCTATCTATTAATTTTTGATACGGTGTTTTTCTCATTATTCTTGACAGTCACATGTTACAGGTTCATTTAAAATGTCCTGCAAGTAATCATCGACTTCGGATTGATCTAATGCGGCATATGCGTCGCTCTTATCCTGTACATCGCCCATTACTTGTAGGCTATAGTAGAGGGAGGTCTGCGGGGATTGCAGCCACTCTTCCACGAACGCATTGTCGTATTCTACAACATCACTCCAAGAGTTAAAGCTGTAGCCGTGAAGAAGTCCCGTATTATTCATCATTGTCATTAGTTCGTCAGCTACTTTCTTGTAAGCTTCCCAACCAACTTCACTAGCAATTTCTACATTGCCATATTCATAGTGTTCTACACCAAAGGTTCCGCTGTCTCTATCAACTGTTCTTGCAATAGGAGGTGCGATCTCAGGTGTGCATGTGTAGCCATCCAGATCTTTGCTTCTATAACTACAGCTGGCAGTGGGAGCGATAGCAAAGGCGCGAACCATATTATTATCCCGAGCCACTTCACTGGCAACGTTAATACCATGTTTAAACTCAGAGGCAAGAAGACCCGCTGGGTCATCAGGAGAGTTTCCGGCATTGACCTCAGCCAGTGCCGTTCCAAACTGCTCATAACTAATACTATATCTTTTTAATAAGTTTGCCAGACCGAGCATTCCGAGTCCGACCTGCCTGTCTGTATCGCTGGGAAGATACTCCCCAGTCCCACCAACGCCTGTTCTGCTATGTAAACCGCACAACTCGGACATACCTTCAAAGAAAGCGGGGACGATTGTTGATCGGTTACATGCACCGAGATTGATGTGCTGCAAGAGGCAGGTGCCACGTGAGGGCAAATAAACTTCAAGGCAGACGTTTCCGTAGATTCTGTTTCCATTTTCGTCGTACTTTATTTTGTTGAGCCAGATGTCTCCTGACTTGATTCCATAAAGGATGGCGTCTCTAACTTCAGTTCCGGCCCTGATCCAATCGTCTCCTTCAAGGTCGACGCATCTTTTAATCCAGGCAAGCTCGGAACGAGGAGCGCGCACGAACTCAAGAATATCGTCATGGGTAATATCCAGATGGGCAACGACCGCGCCGTTTTTGTAGACTCCGCCTCTTCTAAGTGTTTCATTTAATGTTGAGTAGATTTTTGCAAATGATACGGGTCCAGAAGCAGTCAAGCCCTTCCCGTTTTCGTGCCCCTTAGGGCGTAGTTTAGATAAATGTACTGCACACCCTGCACCATGGCGTAAGGCGTGACTCACGAACCTCCAGCTTGCTTCAATGCCCTCAGGACCCTCCATGGAATCCTCAACAACAAAGACGGTGCATGATACCGGCAGTCGTGATTCAGGATTATCCAACCAAGATTGGACCCGACCTGTACGGGAGATAAGTGATGTTGTCATTAAACTAAGTCTTCTAAATTAGGTGGTTTGTAATTTGGTCCTTTTAGTACTTTACCATCTTCACGGTAAATTGGTTTACCTTCTTCATCAAGCTTAGACATATTACTAACATGAACACGATACAAGGCTTCATCTAAATCCCATCTCATGTTCTCAGCATATTGATAACAAACATATACTAGATCTGCTAATTCCTTTAAGCATTCTATCTGTGCATTGTTACCATGTCTAAAAAGAAAGCCGTCTGCTTCTAAGAATTCTTTAAACTCTTCAACGATCAAATCTTTCTGATATGCTGTCTTCGTCCTCGCCCTTGAGTTTTGGAGGCCGTATATCGATCGGAATTCCTTCGCCTGATCTGAGATAAAGGTCTTGTTCATGGTGGAGTTCATTTCGTAAATAATGAATTGCTTTTTCTAAGTCTTCAATTTTGCTGTCTTTATACCCAGCTCTACAAATATATTTGATGGCGTTTCCTAAATGGAAATTCAATCCTTGGTCTCTAATAAAATCCCAAACATCTGTACGCCCTCTTTTGTAGTATTCTGGGCCGGTGGTTTCGGCCATTTATCAACTAGATTTGTTATTGAATTACCAAGCACATAACATTGCTGTTGTAGTGCCATAAATAGAGTTATTATATCAGCTTTTTGAGTCTCTGGTTTGTTTAGCTGATCCCACAGTATCCTTAACTTTAGATCCTGTTCCATCGTCAACTCTGTAATCGGCGGTGGGGGTCCATAGTCTGGGTTGTCCTTTTTCGAAGTCATAATCATCTACTGTAAGAATACGTGCAAGACGGGCATTTACTAAGGCAGTCTCTTCATCTAAATCTTTTTCTTTAAAAGCTTCGAGAACTGCTTTCCAAGTATACCCCTTCTCTTTAAAAAGCGTCGCTGCACGTTTGACGCCAATACCAGGTACACCAGAATAACCATCAGTTTGATCGCCAGCCAGTGCTTGTATAAGGTGCCATCTCGGTCCATCGACTTCATTGATGAG
>VTLG01012910.1_pt1 | contig 34651 bp, 38 predicted proteins | sample 4694571 | NCBI WGS metagenome assembly VTLG01 (sample SAMN12604809, study PRJNA352737) | marine metagenome | biome: ENVO:00000447; feature: ENVO:00000209|ENVO:00000569|ENVO:01000036; material: ENVO:00002151; isolation source: viral sequences binned using virsorter ...
AACATCAAAAAGTAGGAGAGCATCAGGTAGCTGTGCTGGCTGGTATTTTATCTCCTGATGCATTAAGACAACAGCACAGAGAAATGGCAAATGTCATTGCAAGAATAGATATTTTAGAAAGACAGTGTACTAGCCTAGCTAGCATGCATAACGGCGAGCACAAATATATAGCGCCACCTCCAAATAAATAGGAACAAAATTATGGCAACTTCTCAAAACAGTGGCTTTTCAAATTTTTTAACTCAATTTTTAGCGCCTAACGTTGCTAATTTCTTTAATCAAAGAAACGTACAAAACCAACAACGGGATATTCAGAACACGTTACTTAATCAGTTTGGACAAATACCTAACGTTGCTAGTTCACAAGGTATAGTTAATCAGCAAGGGTCTAATATATTTGTATTACCTTCTTTACAACAGCGAGCACTACAAGCAAGAACACAAGCAGCTACGGAAGGAATATTTGGTTCGTTCCAAGAAAAACAGGATTTTGAAAAAGCATTAGCAGAAGAACGTATAGGTTTTGATAGAAGAAAACAACGTGAAATTGATGAAGTAACAGGTATGTTAAGAGGCCAAGGTAGGTTAGGTACAACGGCGGGTGCCGAAGAACTTGCTGCTATGCGGCAACGGTTTGAAGAACAAGAACAAGCGTTTGAAAAAACAGTAAGAGAGCGTCATTTTAAAGAGCGACAAGATTTGTATGATTCTTTACTAGCAGGATCACGAGTACAAAGTGAACAACTTGCTGCGCCAAATGAAGTACTAGGCCAAGGTATAGATTTTTTAAAAGCGAAACAAGGAATACAAGAAGCGTTTACAGGGTCACAAAACACACAAGACGACGCACGAAATATAGCTTTTCAACAATTTTTTAAAGCTTTTGAAAATGTAGATTTCTTTGATAAATTAAAAGATGCAGGAGACGATATTAAAAAAAGAATTAAAGATTTCTTTGACCCTACACAAACACCACCGACGACGATACCACAGACAAGGACACCAATGAACGTGCCCGGAAGTCCAGTTACTAATCCTAACTTTTTACCGCAAAACCTTCCACCATCAGTTGCTCCTAACGTGCACGGAGGTCCGGTAATACCACCACCAACTTCTGCAACTGCCGGACAGTTACAGGGTTCTTTGGCAAGTGGTCCTTTTGGCCCCGGACAAGCTGCACCAACAGCGCCATTTAATACTAATTTTATTCCACCGGGAACATTAGGAGGGGGCGCAGGTGCAGGTGCTATAACAACTGGTGTACCACTACAGGGTTCTTTGGCAGGTGGTGGTCCTTTTGGCCCTTCAATTGCAGCAGCAAAAACAGTTTCGGGACTAGGCACTGCGCTTGGTCCTCCTTCTGTTCTTCCGTCGGTATTAGCAGGGACGGCAGGAACAACAGCAGCAACAGTAGGAGGACTTGCAGGATCAGCATCAGCAGTACCATTTACTGCTGCGGCTGTACCGGGAGTAGGTTTAGCTCTAGCAGCTATGGCATTTGTTGGTAAGTTTAGTTCTGGCATGACACCTAAAAATCACGCAGAAGGACTTGCAGTTAGTCTCTCGGCTCTTGGAAAACAAAACTCTAATATGGTTTTGCCGGGTTCAGGAAACACCATGAGTTTGCAAGCTGTTGCAAACTTACCGATGCAAATACTAAGAGCAAAAGGTCACGATCCGCGAGAATTAGTCAGGCTTGGTGCACCTCCGCAACTTGCTAATTTGATTAATCACCCGCTGATGCTACGGACTAAGAATCCGGGAACTCCGGGAGGATATATTACTACAGGTGGTGGCGCAGGTGGTGCAACTGTAGGAAACGTATTAGACGGCATAGGTACTCCACAGTTCAATCTTGTAATGGACACTCTACGGCAAATGAATGCTCCGGGTTTTGCTAATGTACAAGCACAAGTTAATGCTCACCTAGCGAAGAAAAAACAATCTGCTGCTGTACAACTCAACCGGCCCTAAATAAAGGATTATAACATGGCAACTAGTTTATTTGGTAATTCTCCTCAAGAAGTAATGAGTGAGATCGAGCAAGAGCGTCACAATGAAGCTGTAAACTTTGCAAATATGCGACCCGGAAGAGTGGCAGTAGCCACTTCTGAGTACTTTGGTCGTAAAGCAGGACAAAGTACTGCTAGATACTTTGGTCTTGAAAGCACAGACCCCAGAATTAGAGACGCAGAACTTATGAGCGAAATAAAAGAATCTCTTATGGGTAAAGTAGCTTCTGGAGAACTTGAACCGGAAACTTCAGAGTTTTATGATGCATTTATAAATGCCGCTGCTTCCAGAGGTTTAACAGACGCGACTCTTCGAGCTTCAAAAATGAAATCTGATATGCTAGCAAAACAAGCCGCCGCTCAGTTAGAGCAAAGTAAACACGATCTTGAAAGAGCCAAAGCAGCTAACACAAAACGCAATCAAGAAGAATCTATAAGGATGGAAGAAGAAAGACTCAAGCAACAACAACGGGAACATCAATATGAGAAAGAAGTAGAAGAGCAAACAAACATAGAAGAAGAGCAACAATTTAGACTTGACCAAAAAGAGCATGACCTTAACCAAAGAAGGTTTGAACATGAACAACAGACCGCAATAATAGACAGGTTAAAGGATCGAGAAGCGCATTATACCAGAGAAATAGCAAATGCAGAAACTAGGCGTAAAAATAGAATTTCTGAATACATTAAAATTTTAAAGTTGGGTGTGCCTGAGGCTCAGTCAGGTCTTCTTGCCGAATTCCTCGCAGCGGGAAAAGTGATGAAGCAGTTGGACAGTGCCGAAAATAAAAAAGCGATGGATTCCATAGTCGGTCCAGCGAAGACAGATGAAATAATAAATCGACTAGGTGACGCAGCGCAAGAGAGAATAAAAACTATTAATGACGATGCGGATGAAGAAATTCGCCAACTTCAGGTGTCCCGGTTAGCAGCTTCAATTCAGATACAGTCTCAAGATCCGAATATGACAAGCGTTAAAGCGTTTAAAGAGGCACAGGATTTGATAAAAAGCTTTGCACTTAGCCGCGGGATAACTGAAAACGAGGCCCGTCGCGTATTGTTATCTGTAGGATACTTGAAGGAAATAAACAAAACGAGAGGCGACGATACAACGGTGATTAAATCAGGACCCGAAGCCGACACCAATATTCTATCAGTAGAAGAGCTTCAGGGATCATAATGTCTCTTAAAGATCGTTTTTTAGCTGTACAAAGGCTATCAGAAGGAGATCATGGAGATACCCCTAAGCTCACTAAAGATGCCGGTGAAGCACATCTTACAGACGATAAAAAATCGCACGATATTGGTTTTGGTCATAAAATTACCAATGACGAGTGGGCGAAAGGAACAATTCACGGCATTCAATTTATAGACTCGAATGGGAATTACATACCTTTAGATCTAGAACAAAAGAAAACTATTCATCAAGAAGATCTTCGGAAAAACTTATCTCTTGCTAGAAGCCACGGGTGGGATGCTAAACTAAAAAGATTAGGCTTGGAGTGGGATTCTTTAGATGAACGTTATCAACTAGCGTTAGGAGATTTAGCATTTCATGTCGGCGGCGAAAAAGCAGGGAAAGGTTGGACAAAAATTTTTAAAGCTATACAAAACAAAGACGCTGAAGCTTTTGTAAGAGAGTTAAGAAGACGAGACGCCGGAGAAAATACTGCCGGAATGGATAACAGAGTCGCTAAAATTACTTATGCTGTAAATTTAATTGACAGTTTAGAAGGCGCGAAACGTGCAGGACTAACTTTAGCAAACACTAATGAAATTCCTGCTAAACTTGCACCTGTACCTTTGTCAAAACCGATAACCGAAAATACGGAAAGCACAAGTACAAATTTATTTGCACAACTACCAAATAAACGCCCTTCGTGGTTGCGTCGAGCAACGGATTACACAACTCCAACTACAGAAAATAACGAAACGGTTAGAACGCAAAGTGGTTACTCAGAAGATTTAGGAGGAGAAGTTCTTTTTCCAACAATAAGAATGGGTGAACAAGGATTATATGAACCAGAAGACCCTTTTAGAGAAGCCCTTAAACAAAGGGATTTTATACTTGTGAAGGGTCCTGCCGGGGAAGAAACTCAAACACGAGCCACGGAACTTTCAAATTTTATTAGTAATGAGCTTATTGATAACGCAAGAAAAGTGGGACTTCAAAAAGAAATGGCTAATCAAGCTAAAGCCGGAATGAAAGAAGTGTCTACTCACAAACGTTTGTTTAAAAAACCACACCCCACTCCTATATCAAAACCACAAAGAGGAGAGGATTTAGAATTTCCCGGCGAAGAAATATTAGCTTTATTTGGTACACTAGGTAAGGCTACGTACAAACACTTAAAGGATCTATTTAACTAATGGCAACAGACAAATTAAATATGCCGAAGTTCTCTGTACCTCAAATGACTCCAAAACAGAGGTATTCTTCTAGACTTGAGAAAGCCCAAAGAGAGAGGGCCGAAAAATTAGCGGCTAAAAAAGCTAAACTGCTTGCCGACAAAAAGTATGTAGAAGATCACAGGAAACAAATGCTTGCAGGTGAACCAGAACCTGAACCCACTAGACTATTTCCAGATCCTGTTGGCATAGCCGCACAACTTGCTTCAAAAGTTACTGGGGCCGATGTTCCTGAATTTGTAAAAGCTGCAACAGACCCTTCATTTATTACATATAGAGAAAGACCTGAAAAAACAATTCCCGGAACTGATGTTCCCATAAGTAAAGAAGGAGATTTAACTCCTTCAGAGTTTGCACAGCTTACTACAAAAGACGTTCTTGCAGACAAAACCAGAGCCGTTACTGTTAAAGATAGTGACGGTAATGCTTTTACTATTACGGGTGTTTCTGAAAACATGACAGATGTACAGGTTGTGGAATCGCTATGGGCCAAAGGAGCTGAGGCCAGACTTTATCATGACAAGCACGGACAGTACAAGAACAGAGCAGGGGCTATATTAGCTAAAAAATTTAGACCAGAAACTTTTGAACATCTGTCTGAAAGAAATCTACTTGATACGATGTGGGGTGGCGGTATGGCTATATCTGCCACTTCAGGTGGGCTTAAAACTATAGCCAATGTGATGGAAAACGCAACCGATTACGCTATGGAGTATGCTCAAAGCCAGCACTTTGATCGTTACAAAAATGATCCAAAGGTTCAAGAGCTAGTGAAAATGGCAAGAACAGACCCACAAGCAGCTTTGGATTTAAAGACATTACTTCCTCAATTAGATCCTGCTTATGTTCGTGATAGTATATTTCCAAATTTAGATCCTACACCTTATATGTCAGGTATAGGAGCAGTTAGATCTAGGTACGATTTAAAAAGACAGACAGACCGGAAAGGCGGCTTCTTCTCAAAATTTGGAAGTTCCCCGCAAGAAGTTAAAACCAAGTACGATTTAAAAAGACTACCTCCATACGTAGATGATTCGGCTAACGCACACGAGACAGAGCATCACGGATCTATTTGGAACGAAGACGTAGTTCCCCCACCTTCGGGCACATCCCACCCTATGATGGCGTTAGAAATAGTAAAGCATCATTTGAACCAATTTCAACTGGGAGAAGACAGTTTTGAATATGCAAGATACGGTATCAATGTTCCCGGAATTAGACACTGGAACCCAAATAGAGAAATAGTCCACTCTCACAGAATTTATTTACCTATATACAAAGCTAAAAATTTTCCAGAAGCTATGGTAGAACTTATGCCAGCACTTGTTTATTCTTATCTAAAAACTCGTGCAGGAATACTTGGACCGGCACATAAAAACGATTACTTTAGTGCAAGATCTTTTGGAGCTAATGCGGGTGCTACTTTTGTTGTAGATTCTTTAGCGTTAGAACCCGGAATGCATTTGTCTGGGTGGGTAGAACAACTTGGAGTAGACGCTCCCTTTATTAAATGGGTATCTGGAAGTCATTTGGAAGAAGGAGAAGAAAGATCAGTGACGGAAGAGTTGACAGCACAAGCTGTTGAAGGTGTGTTTGTTGGTGTTGCTTTTGATACTGTACTTTCTGTGTTAGGTGCGTGGCGTAAGGTAGCCGTACAAATGAGACACGAAAGAGACGAACTTCTTAAAACACGAATAATAAAAGAGTTAGATAAACAAACTTTAGGTCACGCCGAAATTAGCGCAATACCTACTGAAAGTCTCAGTAATGCTAATGTAACAAAATTAGAAACAAATCTAGATGGTATGGTAGAAGAAGTAATTGGACCCGACCCGGCCCAAAAACTTGCCCGTTTATCTGACGAAGCCACTGACGAAGCTGACGCGGCAGCGATAAATAATATTTATACTAGTACACAACAAAGTTTTGACGAGGCCGCTAAAAGAAAAGAGCTTCTTAATAAGAGTAAGTATATAAAAGACAAAACTTTAAGAGCACGAGTAGTTAAAGAAATAACACGAGCGTCAATAGATCCTATAAGGAGACTTGAAAAAAGAATAGCCGAAAGCGAAAAGTTGACTGGTACTGTAGTGTCGCAGAACGGAAGAAAAGTTACAGTCGAAGTTATAAATAAAGACGGTAAAAATTTGGGACACAAAGTATTTGATAGTACTACAATAGATTTAAAAGATCCTACGTTACGTTCTACAATGAACAGAGATCCCGACAGGGTAATTTTTAAAGACGATGAAGTTGTAAAGACTTTACTTAGCCAAGCAGACCACCCAAGAGGAGCACCGATAGGAAACAGAGCGTTTACAAAGACAGAACAAAGAAGTGCTGCACTGCTACCAAGACGCTTACGACGAGCAAAGCCGTCTTATATCTACAAAAGAAAAAGAATAGACCTTACCTTTGATAATGATATATCAAAAGCCTTGTACATAATAGGACGGAAAGGTAATCAAAAAGAATACGTAAACTTTTTAAGACGTGCTGGCATGTCAAATTCAGAGATAACAACTGAAGCTATAGCAATAAGACAGAGGTTAAGATCTCAAGCCGCACAATCCCAACCTGACACGATGCATGTGTCCGCTAATTTGCCTGAAAGAGTACGAGAGTTAGTGGCCGATATACGTAAAAAAGAATTTGATGAGTACGGCAGACCTATAGAAATACCAGAAGAATACGTAGCTCGTAAATTTGATGTGGGCCAAGAAGTTAATGTCATTCCTTCGTACACTAAAAAAGTTTTAGCAAAAAAACATAAAGAGTTAGGACTCACATACGAACAGACTGCAACTGCTAGAGTCTTAGAGGCCATACATGCAGGTGATCTAGAGCTTTCTAATCTAGAATCACTTTTGGGTAAATGGGATATGACACCTTCTGAATTGGCAAGAGAACTAGCTACTGCGTCCACAAAGAGTGGACAAGTATTAAATTATTTGGGCCAAGTAGCAAAACAAATGAAAAGAACTTTTAAAGATCTAGACATAGACGCTGCCCACGGATTGGATCAAGTTATAGAGAAGTCTAAAGGTTCTTTTGCAGATAATTTTCTTGTAGAAGGTCTTAGAAAGGTAGAAGATGTTCGTAGAGGCGCTTTAATTTCTTTGAGTTCTACAGCTAGTCGTAACATGCTGACTGCTGGAACAAGGTTAGGAATCCAAGTTTTATTCGATGAGAATTTACAGTCTGCTATTAGGGGTATACTAAAAGGCAAAGGTCCTCTTGCTAGTAGGTACCAAACTTTCTCACATGAGTTTAAAGCTAATGTGGGTTTGTTTCATTCTCTAGGTGAAGCTGTAAAACAGGAGATTCGGCTCACTAAAAAACGATTACCTTTGTCTATGCTAGGTGCTGAAAGTAAAAGGTCCAAGTTGCCTTTTACTTACTTTAAAACAAGAGAGATGGATGAAGCTGTAATTAATGAATTGCTTGAGCTTACTGGTGTAGAAGTTAAACGGGATAATTTCAATAAGGCACAACATATTATACGTGCAATATCTCCTACAGCACATGAAGCTGCGCTGGGAAGCAGACTTGCAGAAATGTTTAATTGGGTAAACAGGCCCCAAGAAATATTTATGCGACGTTGGGCATTTGATTGGAAAATAAATCAGATAGCAAAACAAAAAGGTATAGACTTAAACGTACAAGCACAGAAAAAACTTCTAACTGAACAAGATATAGAAAAAGCTGCTGACTTTTCATTAGAGATGACATTTGCACAGTCTGCTAAAACAGAGGGGGTGCGAAATTTTATCAGAATTTGGAAAGGTAGCCCGTTAAGTATACTAAATCCATTTCCTAGATTTCTTGTAGCTAACGCAATACCTTTTACTTATGAGCATTCTCCACTAGGCTTTATGAAATTGTTCCAAAGTGCAGATGCGGGATTTAAAAAATTACTACAGAATCCAAGTGTTGCGGCTGGAAATATGGAGGATTTTATAAAAACCAATCCAGAAGAGTTTTCAAAAATAATGTCCAGAGCTATGCTTGGAACAACAGCAATGTGGTCTGCTTGGCAATGGAGAGATTCTATCTGGGCAGGGCCGGAATGGAACGATATTTATTTATACCCGGAAGACAACGACAAGAAAAGCCAAGTAGACAAAGGAGATCTTAGAGCGTATGCTCCACTAAGTGCACCTCTTATGATAACTGACGCAGTACAAAAAATTATCAGAGGAGAATGGAAAATATCTGACGCTACAAATATTATGGCAGAAATATCAGGTATTCGTCCTCAAGGTGTAGTTTCACCTGTTACTAGAGCACTTATGAATCCACAATTCAATAGTGAGTATCTTGTCGGTATGGTGGCAGATTGGGTTGCTTCATATACTAATCCGTTGCGTATGTTTAATGAATCAGGACTTACAGATGGCATGCGTTCTTTCTATGAGGACATAGCTAATAACAAGACTCCTCTTCTTATTCCAGCTACAACAATAAGGGTACTAAGATACGACCCGTATTACACTAATACATTTGGTGGAGAGTTTCTTGATGATCTTTTTGCAACCGCTAATCAGATTATTTCTCCTGAGACTTACGAAGAGGATGATTTAAGAAGAACTATTTTCGAACGTTTTTTTGAACCTGCTCTCAGAAACACACCTTTGGCTGTTAATCAACCTACCCAGACAACTCCATTTATGGGTGATCCCTCTGGCGGTTTTGATTTTGCAGTAATGAATACACCACACTCGTTCTCTAGGTGGGCACTTGGATTTAGAACTAATCCAATTTCTAGTGTAGAACTTGAGTTAGATAGATTGAAAAAAATTAAAAATGGGGAACGTCTTAAATCAAGGTTCTATTTAAGTGAAGGTACTCGAACCCTAAGAAGGGTGACAAATGGAATGATGGGACAATTAGTTGATAGAGTTCTAAGACCTATGGTAGAGAACACAGAATATCTAAAAATGAGCGACCAAGAAAAGATACTTTTCATGGAGCACACAATAAAAACATTCAAACCTTTGGCTTTTAAATTTGCTATGACTCGTGTTCCGGGAGATATGATAGAACATAAAGTAAATGGACTCTTTACTGACGCAGAACTAGAGTGGTTGATATCAAACGGGATTCTTCAACCTGCTCCGGGAGACATTGTAGATCCGGTAGATACGTTAACCAGATACTATAACCAAATAAAAGGTAAGTAATTTAGTTAAACGTCTTTAGTGATACCTGAAACTATATGGTCTTGGAGATCTTGAAGTGACTTACTTCTTTTGTGGTGCGAAGATACTGTTCCTTGTTGTTCTTCCCCATGCGACTGTCCTTGATCAACTATCTGCTGGTTACAGTTGTACGAAGGCTGTACAAGAGATGCGCGAAGATCAACGTCCTTCCGACTTAATAAGTCCTTCAAGTAAAAGAGAATAAACCCTAAGTTTACGTGCATCATTTTCTTGTAATCCTTTCCAATTAAAACGTGTTGCATACTTTATTATGTTACCGAGTAAGTACCCTTTGTACTGCTCCGGTGTAAGTTTAGCTTTCAATATATCAAGTGTTTCTATGCCGCCTTTGTCATAGTAAGTACTTAATGGATCACTACTCATATGTATCTTCCCATTCGCATGTTCTTAAATCAGGGTGAAGTAATCTTTTACTCTTAATCATTCCCGGTGGTATGTGTGTAATGTCACCTAGAGTATCGTCTTCTTCTGACCAGCTTGAAGCAATACAAACTCTTTCAGGTGTCTCTAAAACAATAGCTCCTACGGTGTAGCATATCATAGGCAGTTCACTGTCAAGTTCATCCCATCCTGTCTGGCTTACTGCATCTTGCCACTCTATAACATATATTTTTTTCATCATTCTAATTCCTTTCCATCGTTGTAAGGACAGGACTACGTATTCGTGTTTTTCGTGTTTGTTTCCAAATAACCACTGCGGAAGGGAAAGGTGCAGGATGTCTTTTGTATCCATCTGCGTCTAAAAACGCCAATCTCCCACGAACTAGTCTGATCTCATTTGACCGCATAACATAGTGGTGCCACCACAGTGTATCTGTACGTGCTGGAATTAAAGCTACAGTGGTTGCTGTACCACGGCTTTCATAGGCTTTGCGTATCCAGCTACCTATTGTTCGTCCATACGGAGGATTCATCCAACAGGTACCACGCCACTCGTGTAATAAACCATCATTATCTGGGGAATAATACTCGTCAAGACGTGCAGTCCAAGCGTCAGCAGCTACATCAATATCAAAACGAAACTCTCTGTCCAGCATTTCCCAAAATTCTTGTGGAGTTTGCCATCTATCAGATTCACTTTTAAAATGCACTTTACTAATCATCCTTCATCCTTTCATCTAGTGATGTTGCTGCTATAGCTATGATAGGCAACTTCATGCGTGCTGTAAAGGAAGACATGTGTTCTCTACAGTCGTACTCTCTACATTCTATAGGTCTGTCTTTCCATATAGAACACTTGTTATCCTTTAAGTATATGCAATCACCGTTCTCTTCCATATCCAAAATCAATAATTCAATACCTTTATAATTGACCTTGGTAGTACTCAAGTGATCCAGTTCCTGTCTAGGATCTAAGTACAAAATTCTGTTGGGTCCACGACAACAGGCAGTACACCCGTTGCACTTTAGTACTTTTTCTCTGGTAGGTTTTAGTTTCATAGTTTATAACAATGTTATAAAAAGCCCGTAGGGTACCGAAGTACCCCACGGGAACGCAGTGCCATCACTCACCACTAAATAATCTCACAAGCACCACCCACACAAGCAAATTCTTGTGAACCTTCTGTGTTATCTTCGTGTTCATAAGATGCCAGTCTACTCCAATCTATACTGCTAGGAAAGTCCTGTTGCATCTGGTCATACGCTTCTTTATCTATCTCTTGATAAGGCGCTTGTCGGTACACATGATCTGAGTACGGTAAGAAACTTATACCGGATAACAAATCAAAGTTTTCATATACCCAAGCACCTACTTTCAACCATTCACCTTCTTTAATGTACACAGTACATGATGGTTTGTGCTCACACCAGTATGTAGCATACGTTTTCCACAGCTCTAGCTGGTCAATAGCAGATACCTTAGCTACAGACAGAGACGTATCAGGCGTTTCTCTAGGAAAAGAGAATACCCAGTGGGATTCCTTCTGGTAATCTTGCTCACATGGTACACCATTGTCAATCATAAACTGTGATACCGGGTCTTTCTTATCTCCACGTACAGTACGTATGTAATGTTGAGAGAACCTTGGATGTATACCACTGCTACTATCTACTAGCTGTGATACCGTACCACTAGGTTTCACACAAGTAATAGCTCTTGACGGATTGATACCTATCTTCTCTGCTGTCTGTGCATTAGACACTACAGCACTCTCTTTCAATGTAATTAACCATTTCTGTAATTGTGGTAATCCAACATAACCACTGTCTTTCATACTTGATAGTACAGGATGATCCATAATACCTGTCAAGGATACCCCTAGCAACCTCTCTTCCTCACAGTTCTCTGTCCATTTGTGACTGAGGAATTTAAAGTCAGTCAGGCTGGATTGAAATGTACCCATTACGGCAGCTATACGCACCTTCCTTTGTAAGTCTTCAAAGGTATCATCAGGACGTACTACTACCTCAGTTAGATTACAGAATTGTCTGTCACGTAGTATTATCTCAGAGCATGGATTAGTACCAAAATCATAGTTAGAGTTCCTACGTGTATTGTTCTCTACGTGTTTCTTGGCAGCGTATCTAGAGAAGATACCTCGCTCACCAGAGCGTGATGCCATGAGAGCTTTCCACTCGTCAAAGAATATACACTCGTCAGGCTTCTCTGTGTACGCTACAGAGTTGTTAGCGTAAGACCTATAGGCACTATCACGCCACCACTCCCCACTCTTAGCCTCGCGCATTCTCAGGTCACTGAGGTTACTCAGGCTAATGAGAGCACTACGTCTCACACCACCTACTACCACCACATCAGCTACCTTACAGCACAGGTCATGTACTTCTATTGAGGATAATTTTCGTCCGACTGCTCCTTTAAACAGGTCAACACAAAATTCGAATAGTTCTGCCAATGGTTCTGGTCCACTGGCCCTACCCCCAAACGTAACAAGTCTCGCACCTGCTGGCCGAATCTCACTGAGATCCCACTTGGGGATTTGCCCAGTAAATAACAGTCCGAGGAGTTCTTTAAAGCTTCTACACCAACCGTCTTTAGAATCTTCGACATGTAGCACCGTCTTTGTTTTGTATAATTCTTCAGGTACTGGTGGTAATTCATGTACAAACTGCCTTTCAACAGAAAAACCTACGCCAGTACCACACAGTAAACAATGCATCAGTTCTGGAAACTTGAACACACGGTCAATGGCTATAAACGCACAGTTGTACGCCGCCGTATGATCCCGTTCAAGTGCTGGACCAGCAGTCATTAATGCCCTCATAGAAGGCATGACTTCCAGATTTAAAATGGCGTCATGTATCTCCTGAAAATCTTCTTCTTTTACTTTCCACCCGTGTTCTTTACTTCGGTTACGAAAGAAATCTACGTACCTAGAGACTGTCTCTTTCCAAGTCTCTCTTCGTTGTTCGTTATCCAGCCATCTGGCGTATCTTGATTTGTGAATGTACTTTTGGTAATCGTCCATGTGTTGTTGCATTGCGTGATGTCTCCTAATCTTCATCCTTATCTGTTATGTCTATCCATTTAGACTGTCTACCCTTACGGGAATACTTAGTCCTTTGCTTTACTACTCGTTGCTTATACTTGCCAGTTGTCAACTCTCTGAACAACTGATCTTTTATTATTTTAGTTTGTCTAGCTCGTTTCTTATCTTCATTGTCCATAGTTACTCAAGAGTTCAGACATAGATACAGTCTGAACATCAAACCTCATGTCCTGAGATAGTGTTAGTACCGTCATACCACGCCAGTAGTCTGTGGTAGCGCCTTGCATGTATGGCGGAACATGATCAAAGAAACACCCACAGTTCAATGACTGTTGAAGATGTTCTCCACCGTGTCTGTGTTTATTAGCTATCTCTAGTCTGTGTGTATGTCCAAAGACTATAGAATAGTTATATAAATCCAACGCTTTGTGGCACACATACTTACCACCTATTGGATTGCCATTGTTACTTATTGGTATGTGAGTAAATGCTACATCATGTATTACGTAATGCTGTTTGTACGGTACTACCTCCCAGCCACGCTTCTTCAAATGCAGGTTATACTCTAGGGATATCTCGGCACCATCAAGTACAGGATTCTTCTCTAGGTACCTGTCTAATCTATCCTCATGATTACCTTTAAGAAATATCTTTTTAGGTTTATATAAGGATTGATGGCGTTTCTTACGAGTACTATTATAACATATAATGGGTGCTTCAAGCAAGTCCAACGCATCATTTCCTGAATGCACATCATTCCAGTACCGTACACCCTCCATTGTCTTTCTCTTGTCAGCATCCCAAGCAGACAAGCTATCTAGAGATAGGAAATCTCCTATCGAAATCAGATAGTTAGGTTGGTGTTCTACCAAGTAGTTGCCTAGTGCTGAAAATCTCTTGATACACTGGTCAGGCTCTACGTGGCTATCACCTAATACTGCTACAGTAACGCTCATACTATACTCCTTTCATCCAATCTTTAGGTACTTCACCTTTGGAAGACACGGCATGTGCGACACCGTGCTTGCTTGCCCAGCTTGAGTAGCGGGTTATCTTCTTCCTAGTCAAATAGTTGTCTCTCATAAATAACATCCTGATATCTTGGTCAGGGTTCCACTCGATTACACGTAACATCTTGGTCCTGTCAATGGATGTAAACTTACCCTTGGATTCTATAATCAATCCGTTACTCAGTACAAAATCTGGTATGTATCTTCTGTAAACCAACACCTGATCTGAACCACATTTATCACATATCCCAGTTATAGGTATGTAGTACCCTAACTCAAAAGGCTCGTATTGAAACTTAACTCCTTTGTTTGTGAGATGCATAGCAACCTGCTTTTCAAACCCGGACCTGTAGGTTACTCCCCTGTATGTACGGTTTCTACTGCCCATGCTTCTCCTTTTTTTCTTACTAGGTAGTAATGTAACTCTTCTACATTGATACCTATAGCTGGGTGATTCTTACCTGCTTGATAAACATACAGGATGTGACCTTCCTCAGACGTAGCAAGATAACTGCCTTCCAATTCAAAGACAGTTTCGTGCTTGTCTACTAGCAACACATCGTAATCGTTGTGATCAGAGTTGGTTAATAATGTAAAGTGTTCTCGTCCCTTCCCCATTGCTCTCTACCGTATCGTTGTATCCATAATAAGTTAGCGTTCTGGTTCAACCACTTCTGGGCTGTCAATTCCAATGTTTGTTCAGGTATTATCTCACTGGTGTGTTGTGAAGACATGTGTTTCTTTTTCACATAATCCATATACTTGAACGTACACTCTTGATGTAGATGTTCTTCAGTAGGATTCGCAAGAGAATCTAATATCTTACTAGCCCTCCTATCTCCGATACCTTTTATACCTACAATGTTATCTGCTGCATCTCCAGTAAGTACTTGCTTATAAAAATTCATCCTTGCCAACTCTTCATCTACCCAGTACACAGACTCCTTGTCCCAATTGACATGGACTCCGGGAATTGTATTCAAGTCCTTATCTACTGAAGCTATGATAGGACGAATAAAAGTTTTCCCCTCAGTAGCAGCTATGCCTATCAAGTCGTCGGCTTCCAAATCGTTATCTCGTTCTAGACCTATCTTCGGTCCATCATTAAAGAAATCTTTTATAATAACGTCCTTCCAATAAGGCTTAGGTAAGTCGGCACGATTACCTTTGTAGGGTATAACAGAAGGAAATTTATTTCTAAAGTTATTATCTAACTTACAAGAAAAATAATAATTTAATTCTGCATCGTTATGTGCTGTATTAGATATAACAAGATTAACAATCTTCTGTTTCATAAATGCTATAGCGTCTTCTGCTATAGATACCTTATGAGGTAAGACCTTATATCCTATATACCCTTCTTTGTTGTGGGTAGCTACCCAGTTCTTTGCGTCTCCTTTACGTTTCCAATACCCGTGTTTGAATGGTTCCTCATGCCGCCATTCTTCTTCAGTGGGCCACACAGCCCACAGTACTTGCTGGGCTGCGTGTCCTGCTTTATATACAAGTAGATCTGCATCTACTAAAACATCTGCTGTGCTCATTGTGTCACCTGTTACATTGGTGTTAAAGGTACCTCTTCTACCATACCAAGAGCCTTCTGTGCATTCTCCTTATCTATGTCACCTGCTACGTAAGCCTCTAACTCTCTGGCATTATTGATAACAGTACCAATCTCGATTGTACTACCAAACTGCACCTGCAAATCTGTTGCTGCTTTCAGTGCAACACTACGGATTATGGTACGGTCTGGCGATAACGGATGCATAGGAAAAGTCTTGGCTATGTGCTTAGTCGGACCCACAACATGGGTGTCCTTCCCATTAGCAGCAGGAGGAGCCGCCGCACCATTAGAAGCCTGAATGGTTTTGATATTCCTGAATGGACCTTTCTGCTCATAGGTAATGTCAACACTGGCACCCCTATCGTATGCAGATAAAACACTAGGTTCAAACGTACTGTACCATTGACCGTCAGGTAACTTAACACCTTTGCCGTCTCTTCGTTTAGAAATTACTTCGCCTGATACACTATCCATATTTATTCTCCAAAAAGTATGTAGGATTTATAGGTTTCATGTCTTGTAAATTTTTACCTACCTCTATGTCATATTTGAATTTCACTCCTTTCCAGTTGATTAAAAATAGTTCCTTCGCTCTGTCTGTAACACTGTCATAGACTCGCACAAGTAGTTTAAGAAAATCATCCATCACGTCTACGTGCACATCACTGATGCTGTTGTCGTGTACTGTGTTCACTAGTTTAGCCTTTGACGATATCTCAGGGTGAGCTAATAAAGTTCTGTACAGCATGGCATTAGCCAGTGGAACTATATCTCCACCAGCAAATCCTTGGACTGCATAGTTCTTGAGTTCGGTAGGGGAAAAAGTTGTCTCTTCTTTTGTCCATGTAAGCCATTCAGGTTTATCCTTCTGTTCATGGTAGAACAGTCTGGATGTAGGTTTACAATACATAAAAGTAGCTCTTAAAGGATAACCCTTGACACTCTTTTTGTCAACACTAAAGTTATTATCTTTTGCATCTTCTATCAAGTCGTCATGGTATTCCTTTATTCCTTTGTACTTCTCATAGTACTTGTCAATAAACATCTTGGCTTCGGCAGAAGGTATACCCATTCTCTTGGATATTGAACCTGCACCTGCACCGTACTGTAGCTGGAACGTAAACTCCTTCGCTCTCCTTCTTTCCTCCTTGGTAGGGTTGACCGTGTTAAACATGAGACATGCATTGTTGTGATGTATATCTTCTCCGTTCTCTAGCTCATCCTGAAGAACCTCATCATCTGCCAGTATAGCAAGACACACAACTTCCAGTTGTGAAAAGTCTACTTGTACCAGACGACCCTCCTCTCCGTATCTAGATGTAAAACAACTCTTAATGTTACTCATGTTATGTACCTTCTCTAGTTATATTCATAAGGTTAGGTTTAGTACAACTAAGTCTACCAGTATTGGTTGCTGCATGATTGTAGGTTGGATGTATACATGAATCGTGAGGCCAACAGACATTTGAGTAAGCCTTAAAGTATGTACTTATATCTTTATTGTACTTTCTTAATTTAAGAATGTGACCTATAAAGCCTTTCGCACTTTCTGGAGAAGGGGCACGTACCGTACCATCATTCAAACCACGGAGCAAAGCCTTCAAGTGGGCATCGTCAACTGAATGCGTCAAGTTGGAGATGCCGCATTGTAACAACCCATCCCATTCCTCATGTATTGTCTCCTTCTTGGTCTTCCATTGTCCCTTCTTAGAACCAGATTTATACATTACAGGTACGCCGTCACAGTACACTGGTCTATCTTCTTTCCAGCTATAGGTTCCTCCGTGCAAGAATGTTTTTACCTGTGTGTTAGACATTGGATTGATATCTTCTTCGGGTTTGAAATGTGACAGTCCGTGTGCATAGATACCTCTCATATAGCTTGTCGTCTCGTTGTGGTAGGTACCTACATTTATCTCAAGAGCAGCTAAGTGTTCACCAGCAGCCTTCCTATCAAAGAACATGCCATTCCATTGCATCTCAATGGTAGCTAGTCTGTGTTCCATAGCTATAGACAGCACCTTCTGTAATCTAGGTACAGAGTTCTGCGGGTTCATGGTTGTTCCAGACACGTTAAAGTTATCCAACTTGGTTATCTGTCCACGGAACACCTTGTATGTGTTGCGTACATCATGCTCCAGATAATCTAGTAGTTCATCTTTAGGTATGTCCTCTGTTGGCACATTTTTGTCCCAGTAATCCTTAATCGTAGAATCTTTTAACGTACCACCGTACCTCTCTGACATAGCATCAAGAGATTCAAACTTATTGTTGTGACCTGAGAGTATGTATTCAGCTACCTGTGTGTCCCATATAGTCATACCCTTGACAAGTGATGTGTACGCCTTATCTGACATGTACTTCCTCAGATACAATAGATCAAATGCTATGTTCTGACCAATAAGCATAGTGGTGCCCGGAAGAATGTCATACAAATACTCTGTTATATACGGTTGCCATGACCTATAACCTGCACACTTAAATTCGCTAACGTGCATAAAGTCATAGCTTTTAAGTCCCATCCCTTTCCATACTTTGAGTACACCTATAGCTACTATATGATTATTGCGGTCATGTGGGTTAGCTTTGAAACTGTCTTCACTATTGATAGTGGTTTCTACATCTATGACAGTTATACATTTTTCATGCTGCTGTGTAGACACTGGAATACCTCGCTATCTCTGGGTGGATACGTACTTCCCACCTAGCATTTCTCTTGGTGGGTTCACCACCTACTAATTTGTTCTTGGGTACGTAGATGTATCTCGCATCTGGTATAGGGTCGTTGTGCATTCTACCGATAGTCACTATCGCATCTGCTTCACCTTGTACCCCTGTCTTGGACCCATATAACTGGTTCATTTCTATATACTTTTCTCCTTCTGCTGTACCATCTGCCCAGCATGTCGTGATTACAGGGAAATCTGCGCTCCAACTCCTCGCTTTTGCTGCTAGTTTAGCTAGTCGTTCTGCGTCATTTGCATACGGCTCGTTACATACTAACTTAGCTAGCTGGTCAAACACAAGTAGCTTAGGTTTCTTCTGCTTAATCAAGTTACCCACCTTTCTCGTGTCCCAACCATAAATATTGTGTACTTGTATGTCAGCTTGTACCACCTTCTTGAAGTCTATCTTGGCAGTCATTAAGTCCATGACTATATCATCTTGACATTTACCCAAAGCACTTTGAATAATACGTAGCTTAATGCGTGACGATCTTTCCTCATTGGTTAGCCACAGTATAGACCCGCCATCTATCTGACTGCCTACGTGTACCACTTCTGATGCAAGTAACGTAGTCTTGCCACTGTCTGGTCTACCACCTAGTACTAGGAAATCACCATCACTCAGTGGTCCTAGACTCTGGTTCAATTCACTTAACTTCCAGCTATACCCAGACTTGGATATGATATCGTCAAGCGAATCAAAGATATCAGAACTCTCTTGTTCTTCCTCATCATTGAGAATAATAGATACACTTTCAAGTTGTTGCTCGTACTGGTCCAGCATATCCGTGACGGTATCTTTCAATTCTTCATCAGAGTTACCGTAAGCAATGGAGTATGATGCATCAGCTATCATCTCTCCATATTGTTTTGATAGTATCGCATGGAAAATGTTTTTCTCTTCGTCGCCTAGTTCTGGATTCTCTTCTAGGTATTCAAAGATGTTCTTATAAACTTCTGCTTCATTAGTAGTGAGGCCCGGATATTTCACCGTAAAGAAATGTGTAGAAAATAGATCCCAATCTGTAATGTTATCACCTTCTGGTAAGGTGGCTATGTATTCCTCCATCGCACCAAGTACAAGCTCAAGCTCCGGCGTAAGCACTACATTCTGTAGTAACTCCTTACGCTTCTTAATGCGTTGAGCATCATTAAAGACCTTGATCAGTTGTTTCATTATGCAAACATCTCTGGTTGTTTAGGTATCTCTATCAGTCCACGGATTCTCCGGTCCAGTTCCGCTTCTGGATCCGGTAACGTAAACCAAGAACAGGTATCTAGTATAGTTGGCTTGCAACTAGGGGAGATACCACCCAGTTTGATTAGGTATTGATCATAGTGCCTTTGGATAATTCGGTACGGTTCACCCATGCACTCTAGTATACCATTCAACCTCTCTCTAGTTGTAACTGTAGCCCATCCACGCATACTAAAACGTATACCTTCTCCACTGATGCGTCCCATGAGGAGATTCGCTGGCTTATATGCAATCCTGTTATCGTGTAGAAAGTAAGACATCCCATCAGTATACGTGTTACCCATGCTCTTTATACGGCCTTCAAGAAAAGCCTCTGCTGTTTCTCGTGTGATCTTTCTCATCAGTCTTCCTCGAATCTGTCCTTCATTATGTTGTCAACTGCACCTAACATCTTGGCAAGATTACCTACATACCTGAACTCTTGTGATTCGTTACATAACACAGATGATGTTATGTAATCATCGTCACGAACTTCAGTCACTAGACGTGACGGAAATTCGGAACCACCACCAGACCAGATGTAGAACCCTTTGGATACATCTTCACCGACAATAAATATATTACCGAGTAAATTGATAAACATATCACCATGTACTGCATTTTCATAACTCTTATCCATAAATCACCTCACATAACCTGTCACTACTCATCTCCTTTGGATCTACGTCATTCTCTATTACTGTTGTATCTGTGTGAAAATCTATACTGTCTAATCTTCGTTGAATCTTACGCTGTGACTTCTTAACCATTGGGTTATCGTTGTCCAAGAATATCTTTATGTGGTCATAGCTCTTGTTCAACGCATTCACCAGTAGGTTGCTGTTCATATTGGTACCGCACAACACTAACGCATCAACGTACTCCGCTACCCTGATAGCAGACAGTACATCCTCAACTAATATAAGTCTAGTGTTATCTCCAGCACGGGAATGGAATACATATGCGTTAGCATTATGAAAGTTATCGTGCATAAGTGTTAGGTACTTGGGTAGGTCTGGGTCAAAGGATCGTTTTATTAATCGGCACAGCTTACCTTCATTCATAATAGGTATCATTACACTGTCGTCATTACTAAAGTACTGTAGTCCGTACTGTCTAATTAGTTTTTGTCCTATGTGTGCCTTGTTAATCCACACCTTAGCCAGTACAGACCAATCAGCTAGTCTGGTCGTTCCACCTTTCGGTATCTCCGTGAACGTACCTTTCTTTTGTACGTGCACAGTACGTCTCGTATAAACTTTCTTACCATCTTGATAATATCCGGTACCACCACAATGATGACAGTAACAAACAATACTGCCATCCATGCTTCTAGTGATGTATAACCTATCATTATGTTTCCCTCTTTTACAATGGTGTATCTTTACAGTCTCACCGGCATTGCTTGGAGCAAAGGGTAAGAAATCTTTGTACGGTAATATTTGGCGTTTCATTATCTATCAACTCTTCGGCAGACAACAACTCATCAGAGAATACCATGTCTAGTTCTTGCATGGAGACAGCTACAACTGTACGGCATTGTAAACACATATCTTCTAGCTCTTGTTGTTGTTCGTGCCATCGTAGTTCTTGTGGCCGAAGTATATTGTCACATGCCTTACATCGCATCACAAATCCTCACCAAACACAGTCATAAAGTGGGACTTTAACGACTGTAACTCGCCATCATCCCTGAACTTACGAGTAAAGCACATTTGCAATGCTTTTTGTGGACTCTTGAGTAACAGAGTCTTCCGTGCCCACGAGATTAAAGTTCTAGGTGACATGGTTAATGGCAAGTCTCCTTGTACATAGTTATTACGTACAAGTTGTGCAAACTGTACCATACCATTAGCCAATGCATCAGGTAGGTCAGGTACCTTGGCTTGTAACATCTTAACTTCATGTCTCTTGGTCATGTAATCCAAGTGTATCACAGTCTGGAACCTGTCTAGTGTACTGGTGTTCTGTACATTAACACCCGCATGCGCTCCCGTCATGTCACCCATACCACCAGTGTTATCACAGTACACCATCCTAAAGTCCTTATGTGGATGCACTAGTTTATCTTCATAACTTCCAGATTTATCAGACAGAGAAAAAGACCCCCCTTCAAGACAAGCATTCAAAGCCATCATTATCTCCGCAGGTATAACCCACGGCTCGTCCACCAGTAACACATAACCAGACCGTGCTGCTTCAGTAAGTTGTCCATCTACCCACGTAACTACGCTCCTTTGTGTGTCTGGATCTATAGTCACTGTAGGTTGTCCAAACATAGGACCGCTTTCCATATCACCACGACCATTGATCCTCATAAACGGTCTGTTAGTAAGACCACATACATGCTCTACAAGACTGGTCTTACCTGAACCAGTGGGACCATAGATCATAACTGGTTCGTTCATTTGCAAGCCCAGAAGCAAGTCATATGTTGCCTGTTTGTCTGGCCTATAGTCTGGATCACAAATAGGTATATGTTGTTGTGCTTTCTGGGACCAATCCTTACGATTGTATACCGTAACTGCCATGTCTGGTGACTTGTTGGGCGGTTTCTTACCTATAAGACTGGTGTAAGACGGACCAGTTATTTCAACCTGATCATGTCCAACCAACATTTCTTCTTGCTTAGTGCTCTCATTAAGGGGCTGTAAAATATCTCTAAAACCATCTAGATTTTCCATAATAGCACGCTGCGTGGGAGTCATTTCATTTATAAGTGTACCCATAACTTATCCTTATAACATTGTTATAAAACTTTCCTTTTGATGACGTTAAGGAGCGCATCTTCCAACTCATTAACATCCTTGATAACATAGTGGTCATTATATATTCTTTTCACGTTCCTGTCCAGTATGCCTATACCGCATATCTCTATAGTACCGCTACTCTCTACATCCTTGACCACATCCCTAGTAAATTTATCTATGTCACCTCCTTGGCCACCTGCTGGCGAGCCGTCCGATAGAACTATCAATAATTTTCTGCGTTCCGGTCGTCGAATCAAACGGGACACAGCCCAAAGTATACTATCACCATCCGCATTCTGACTCATCATATCAGTCGCTCTAGTTAGCCCTTCGCTGATCTTTGTCTTGTCATACGGAGCACCGAAAGGTTTGAATATAAAATTAACCAGATCTCCTATGTCAGTAAATCCTAGTAACTCGTTGTCTATTCTTGCAGAGTAAAGCAATTCGCTGAGTAGCATCAGTGCTTTTCCACCTTGTCGCATCCTTTCACCTGCCATAGAACCAGAACAATCCAGTAACACAGTAACAGCAGTATCCAATACATCAGACATAACCTTCTTCTTGAACACACGTTCAGAATGTCCGTGAATATTCAATGCAACACGATATAAATTCTTGTTGTGTAACTTGCCCTTCTTTTGTCCGTACACGTACTGTGTGCGAGAGAATACCCTTAAGAGTCTAGCTAGTCTTTTAGATAACCTAGTCGCATTGATATTATCAAATGGGTACATTTTGTACATGCGTTGATATAACGCTACGTCACCCAGTATTCTGTTCAATCTATTCTGTCGTCCTAAAAGACTGCCGTAACTGCCTGAACTTTTCTTATTATACAAGTCTAGTGTTACCTGTTGATCAGGAGAATATGGTGTGTACTTGTCGTATTCCTTGTCAGGTTCGTAATTAATCTTGACTCCTGCGTATTTGTTTTCTTCTGGTATGGTGGTGTCATGGTCGTGCACCATCAGGTCAGAGTAATTGATCTCGCTCTCCGTCTCGGAAGTCTCTAGCTCCTCACCTTGTTGTTCTTCTCCCGTGTCACCTTCTTCTTTTGATCCTTCGGCACTTGCACTTTCCTTAGGCTTGTCTTCTTCTTCTATCTCGAAAACCTCATCCATCAGACGTTCAACAAGATCCCACTTGGACCACGCTGCTTCCTTACCGTGCGTATCTACATCGCAGTCCTCGTCCAGCATTGTGGAGTAGTTTCCTGCCATGATCTTGTCATAATATTCCTTGGATAGTGGGTTAAGTAAATCGTACATTCTCTTACCCAAACCCGATAACGTAGTCATCCAATCCTCACGCATAGTAACGTTCCATGCGTGCATAGCCTCATAAGCGCATCGTTTGCGCTCATTTTCTTGATCTTTGTAGGGTTCTCTTGGCGTCTCAAGTGCCGGTATCAATTTATCACGTACCACCAACTGCCAACCTTCACTAAGACATTTGCGCCTACCTAGGTACTCGTTAAATTTGTGCTTCTCTTGGCAGTAGTCCGAGATAATGTTCATAAGTTTGAACTTTAAGCTCTTGGGATCGGGATTGTATTTTTTGAGTACGTCGTAGTCACTCATACAATCAGGCATCAAATGTCCGAACTCGTGGTAACTCTCCAGCAACCACATAGTCCATTCTTCTTTAGGCCAGTCGTACACTGGCTGACGTAGGGTCACATTTCCAGCACTGTCAGCAAACGGAACAATAATATCAGCAAAATTGACATTTAGAGTTTCATTACCTGTTATTGCTCTACCTGCATTACGTAAACCTACAAGCATATTCATGTAATTTAATTTATTACTCATTAACATATGTAATTACTCTTATATTATGTATATATTATATACATTACTGTATGTAACCTGATCTATATAATGTATTCTCAAGTATATTATATACCCACCTGTACTTAGTGCCAAAACATAATACGTATGGCGATACCTGATCTACTTGTCGGGCTGCTGCTTCGCACGCATCATGCAGATTGTAGTACATCTTTTGATCATCCATCACGTTACGCTTGGGATAGACGAGCATGTATCGGAATCTGTTCACTTCTTCCCTTCGCTTAGTTCGTCGCTACCTAATTCTAGTAGTCCACGAATTAAATAATAACAATACTCCGCATCTTGTACTAAGTTTTGATGTTCTTCTTCGTCTAAAATCGACCAATATTGATCGAACGTATAAAACGAGGTTTCTGTTTGTACTTCCATCGGATACGCGCCGAATTGCGCGTAATGATCATTTACAAAATCTGATATTTGATCGACCTCTCGTTGTTTCTGTAACTCTTGTTGTCTGTCTTGTTTAGTCATTACACAATGCCTTGTATAGCTTGTCGGATGCCTGTTTGATTGAACTTTGCACCGTCAGGTGTTCGCTGACCTTCCCATAACTTGACTAGTAGATTCAAACCTCGATCATATCCAAAGTGTTCTACTGCATAACATGCCGACCTGTATAATGTTTCGTCGTTGTTGATCCATAAAGAAACATTCCAAGCATTCCAACTTGTATAACCGTTGTATTTACTCATAAGTACACCTCCTAATCGTTATCCCATAACCACCAAAGATGTCTAGACATAAGTGCTGTTTCATCTAGCACTTCCTTACTCACAGCACCAGAAGCCTTCCACTCTTTCATCTGCTCAATGATCAAATCCACAAGATCATCATACAATTCTATTTTGTGTATGTAATGGGAAGTATTCTTGTCATCTTCTAGTGTATCCAGTAAACAAATAAGAGTCTGTTTCTCGTCGTTCTCAAGACATCTCTTTTGTTCTCTAAAATCATCTAAATAAAATACATTGGTCATTTGTGTATTCCTTAAATCGTACACCTACTAGATTTATAACAATGTTATAAAAAAATACTATGTAAGTCAAGCATTTACAAAGCTTCACGCGTAAAAAAAGGGAAACACCCGTTCGAGTGCTTCCCCCTTCTTATTTTCTCCTAAGCTGCTTTTTTACCAGTTACTTGGTCATTAACCTTCTCAAGTGCTGAACTTATGGCCTCCTGTAGTTGCGCTGCTAAAGAAATCGCAGCTTCAGAACCTTCCGACCGACCGATATCAATTATTTTCTCAACAACATCTTCTATAATTTGACCGTTAGACGGGAACAATGTGACCTTCTCCGTAGACTTATGGTTGTTGACTTCTTCGGGCTTTGCTCCACGAGGCTTAGTCGCTTCCCGTTTCCTTTCTTGGATAACGTATTCCAAATCCCGACCTTTTGTCCGTTTTTGAACCACTGAAATAATCGGTCTTGTGGTGTCTGCGTCCTTATCCTTTTGCAGCCGATTCAACATCTGCTTGGTAACCATGAACGCTGGATCAGTACTACCGCCACGGGCATGTGCTATGTGAGCATGGCCGATAAGAGCATATGCAAGCTTATTATCCTTAGTTTCGTCTGACCAGTAAGCTTTAACGATTTCCCGTAGTTTACTCGTTAGACTTTTACCGGATCCAAAAGCATCAACCGCTAAATCATCTAGCTCTATGGCACCCTTCAATTTCACGTACGTGGATGAACAAACCTTCTCTTCTTGCGTATTAACTTTCATGGAATAATTCCTATGGTTAAGTGTGAGTGATGTGTGATTCGTTGCTCGTGGGTTTCGAATCAACCGCCTTTGAGTACCTTAATCAAACGGACGACTATCCGTTTGCTTACTCCTGACCGAGAACTGGCATTCTTCCACACGAGCGATGTTATGTCAAGCACTATCAATCTTATAACAATGTTATAAGTTTTGATTAATATTCTAACGGACAATGTTCCACGTGAAACATTCACGGTGATAGGTTGAGATGGTCAGTATCACTCTCTCTCGCGTGTGCATTTTTCACAACGTACACACACCTGCGTTACGCGTCATGCAATGAAGCGCGCGTATACACGCGCGTGTATGTACGCACGCACGCACGCACGCGCGGTACGTACCTGTGGATAACCTGTGGATATTTTGACGGGGGGCCCCCCTAAAACGCATGGCCGTCCGTACGTTATTGCCTCATTTGTACTAAAAATAGGATTTTAGGCCCCTTATAAGTTATTGATATTGAAGGGGGAAAAGAATTACTTGCTTTTTTTATAAATATATGATATAATAATCACATAATTAAGTATTATATAATTATATTTAGAGTTAGTAATTAAATTATAGTTATATAATTAAGTATAAGATAAATACCTAATTGGAATCCTTATATGTCAAAAGACGAAGATAAAAAACTACAACCCGGAGATCCCGGATACCGGAGTCCCGGAAGACCAAAAGGTAGTAAGAACATATCTACTATTGTTCAAGAAGCTGTTCTAGCTAAATCGGAAAAACTCTTGCTCAAGAACTTTCCGAAAATAGTAGAGAAGGTATGCGAGTTGGCCGAGAAGGGCGATATGAAAGCCGCCAAATTGATTTTTGAGCGGGTCATACCAGCCCGTAAGGCCATCGAGCATTTAGGTAAAACTGACTTTGGTAAAGATGGTATTAATATTATCATCAATACTACGAAGGAATCTCCAAAACTCAATGTTCTGGAGAACGTCGATACACCAACTTTGGAGATAGAAAACGATGCCAAGCAAGAAAGAATATCAATCGAGCACTGAGCAGTCATCTGCTTCGGGCACTAAAACGGGAACGGAAAGCGCACCACGAGACTGGAAAGCGCCGGGATTGACACCTAGCCCAACAGCGGCAAGTGCAAAATCACCGGGCGGGAAAAAAGGCTAATGGCTGGCAAAGACAAACAAGTCAGGGTCCACGACGAGCCTGAAAGACGAGTAAAAGTAGATCGCTATAAAATAGCTGTTGCAGAGGGCAAACGGGCGAAAAAGCAGCTGATTGCAAAACGAAAATTGGCACAACTAAAAAAGAGGCATAACTTGAAGCTTAGGAATAAAGACGGGACAACGGTGCTACATGGGGTACCGGGGGAAGAGGAAATGAACTGGTACAAATGAACTGGTACAAAGGACTTAATATGCCGAAAAAACGAAAGAAACCACCGAAACCGAGAGGGTATTAGGAATGAAGAAATTAATGACTTTAGCTTTTATCAGTACAGCCTTGTTTGCTGTAAACGGCTGCGTTGTTACCGAAGCTGTCAAGGAGCGTGTTGGAGATCGCGTAATGAGCGTCATGGAAGATGGGCGAATGGAGTTCTGTAGTGGAACGTTCCCGCTAGCTTCTTACGAGCGCCACCTAAAGAGTCACAACAAGTCATGGAAAGACTACGACGAGTGGTGCAACAGACAGTACGGAATATCCAGTGAGGATGAAGTAAACGACGAAGAGGCCGATGATACTGATAACACCGAGTGACGACAAGAAAAAATACCGCTTGGCAAACAACATTGATTTCTACGGTACATTCATACCCGAAGGTTTCGAGTTTGACGGGGCCTCAGTGCCCCGGTTTTTTTGGAGAATCGTGTCACCATTTCAACCTTGGGTGATTCGTGCCGCTTGTGGTCACGATTACCTGTACGAGAATGCGATAGGAACAAAAAAGAACGCCGATAAAAAGTTTATGTGTGCTCTCAAACGTGATGGTGCACCTAAATGGTTAGTTCCACTGATGTACAGAAGTGTACGATGGTTTGGAAAAGGGAATTTTAAAGAATGAAAATAATGACACTGTTATTTTTAGTAAGCTTCGCCTATGCATTTACTGCAAATGGCGAAGATATAGTGTCCGAATACGAAGGCCCTAGACTAAAACGTGGAAAAAACTGGGAAGAAGGTATAGAAATGTGTAATGCATCGCACATGACAGAGTTTTTTACTGCAACAAAGAGAATAATACCACTTGATGTATTACAAAAAGCAATAGCAGAAGCAATGAGAAAAGAATATTGTCTAGGTTTTTACGGATCTGGAGATAAAGATGGAAATCATAAATTTAATTGTTTTGGCGTTGTTTGGAATGGAGGTAAAAGAATCAATTTACGAAACGAATGTAAAAAACAGTGGGAAATTTCTAAAGAAAATTATAAAGATTGGTTGTATAAAAAAGTACCAGACAAAATTGACGAAACTAATGACTTGGAGGACTTCATATAATGGTAGAAAAACGTGTATGTCCTGTATGCGAAAACCCGGAATGCGATTGCGACCCGGCAAACTGTGATTGCCCTCTTGAAAAAGAATAAATGCCCAATATAAACTTCACAATGCATCCGGGACAAATAGAAGTGTATCAATCTGACGCACGATTTAAGGTCGTGGTCGCGGGTAGACGATGGGGCAAGAGTGAATTGGCGTGTATTAAACTTTTAATAGAGGCTTTAAAGGCCGAAAACGAGTTCGGCTATAATTTATTAGACAAAGATGTATTTTACGTTGCTCCTACGTTTCAACAAGCCAAGGATGCAGTATGGCGCAAGTTAAAAAACCTTGGTGTTGATGTAATAGAGCAAGCATTGGAGAATACAGCACAACTAAGATTAAAAAATGGGAGAGTGATCCACCTAAAAGGCTCAGATAAACCCGATACTTTGCGCGGTGTCGGGTTATCTTTTGTAGTACTAGATGAATTTGCTACCATGAAGCCAGAAACGTGGGAAGAAATTATACAACCTACGTTGACAGATGTAAAAGGCTCTGCTATGTTCATAGGAACGCCAGCAGGAAAGAATCATTTCTATGATTTGTTTATGGACGCAAAAGAAGAAGAAGGGTGGGAAGCATTTGAGTACCGTTCTGTAGATAATCCGTATTTGGACTCAGAAGAAGTAGAGAAAAAACGTCGAACAATGTCTCACGAGAGTTTTCGGCAAGAATACGAAGCTAATTTCTCTACAGGCGGCGGCAATCTATTTTTAGAAGACCAGATTATAGTAGGACCAGAGCCTGTAGACGGCGAATGGTATTTAAGTATGGACCCTGCCGGTTACGTAGATGTGATGGCTATGAATAAGAGCAAGTTAAAAAGGTACGATGAAACTGCTATAGCCTGTGTTAAAGCAGGAACACACGGATGGCATGTAGGCGACGTTATTACAGGTAGATGGGGCGTAAGAGAAGCCTCTTTACGGCTACTTAATGCAGTTAGAACGTATAGACCTATGGCAGTAGGTATAGAGGGCGGTTCATTACGTAATGCTATATTACCTTACTTACAAGATCAAATGAAAAGATTAAATATATACCCAAACCTAATAGAAACTAGGCACGGGGGCCAGAAAAAAGTAGAAAGAATTACGTGGGCACTACAAGGAAGAATGCAACACGGAAGAATAACATTCGGAGAAGGTGCATATCTTAATAAGTTAAGAGATCAGTTTTTAGACTTTCCTAACCCTATGTCTCACGATGATATGTTAGACGCTCTAGCATATATAGATCAGGTAGCACGAGTATCTTATTTTAATGATAGTGTAATAGGAGATGCTTGGGAACCTGTTGATATGGTAGCTGGATATTAACCTTTTACGTCAAGACGAGGACATTTAATGGCAAATAGTGATATTATTGTAGACGATAAAAGCAATAAACCCAGCGTAATGAATCAATCCGGGGCACCTGCTGCGTATGTAGATGCGTTAGCAGCATGGATTACAGAACGTGTAGATGCTTGGACGCGCTATAGGGACCAAAATTATAAAGATAACTGGAACGAATATTACCGTTTATGGCGTGGTATTTGGCACAGTACAGACAAAACAAGAAAATCAGAACGGTCTAGAATCATTGCTCCGGCACTTCAACAAGCAGTAGAAGCGTCTGTATCTGAATTAGAAGAGGCTACTTTTGGGCGTGTTCGTTGGATAGATATACAAGACAACCGTGGCGATATGCAACCACAAGACGTAGAGCAGTTTAATCAACAGTTATTAGAAGATTATGAATTAGACGGGGTTAAAGCTGCTATATCAGAAACATATCTAAACGGAGCTTTATATGGAACAGGTATAGCAAAGATTGTTGTAGACGAAAAAATAGAAATGGGACTAGACCCAAACACTCAACCTGTGCCGGGGGCAGCGCCACAAGTAACTAGTTCATCTAGAATAGCAATTAAATTAATACCTATTGAACCGATGAATTTTGCTATAGACCCAATAGCACGTAATATTGATGAGGCTCTTGGATGCGCTCACATAATGTTAGTACCCAGACATACAATATCTGCAAAACAAGAATCTGGAATTTATAATAAAGGATACTTTGGTTTGTCTCCTGAATCAGCAGATGACGTTAGAAATACAACTGGAAGAGGTGAATTTGCTGACATATCGCCTGATGACAAAGTAAAAATTACGGAATATCATGGTTTAATACCAGCAAAATATTTAAAAAAAGAAGCAGAAATAGTTAAACTTTTTCAGTTAGAAGACGAAGAAGAAGAAGAAACTAATCCTAAATCTGCTGATGGTGAAGAACTTGTAGAATCTATTGTTACAATAGCTAATGATTCTTTTATATTAAAAGCTGTTCGTAACCCGCACATGATGAAAGATCGTTCAATTATTGCGTACCAACATGACACTGTGCCTAATAGATTTTATGGTCGTGGTGTAGCAGAAAAAGGATACAATTCACAAAAAGCCCTTGATGCAGAAATGAGAGCTAGAATAGACGGTCTAGGATTTGCAAATAATCCTATGATGGCTGTTGATGTAGCGTCATTACCTAGAGGACAAAATAGTGGAATGTCTGTTTATCCCGGAAAAACTATTATAACTAATGGCTCTCCAAGAGAAAGTCTATTTCCAATACAGTTTCCCGGACCTGACCCAAACACATATAGACAAACAGGTGAACTAGAAAGAATGATTCAAATGGGCACAGGAGCTATGGACTCTGCTACTCCTATAGGAATTAGCCCAAGAAACAGCACATCTTCTGGTATGTCTATGATGATGGCAGGTGCAATTAAACGTCAAAAAAGAACTATGAGCAATATAGAAAGACACTTTCTAGACCCTCTGGTTAAAAAATCTTTGTGGCGTTATATGGATTTTGATCCAGTACGATATCCAGTACAAGATTTAAAATTTATTGTACATTCTAGTATGGGTATTATGGCTCGTGAGTTTGAACAACAGCAATTAAGTACTTTGTTAAATACTGTCCCTGCCGCATCCGCAGCATATTGGTTAATACTAGATTCTATCTATGAAAACTCTAGTTTAAGTAATAAAGAAAAAGCAAGAGAATTAATACAACAACAATTACAGCAAGCTATGCAACCACCAAAACCAGAAGATGACCCGGAATACCAACTTAAAATAAGAGAAATAGAGTTAAAAGAAAAAGAGCTTGAGGACAAAATGTTTATTGAAGCCCAATCTCATGCAAGACTTACTAAACACGCAGAAACAGATGAAATGCGTACTAAATATGAACTTGGTATGGGAATGGCTGAAAAACAAATAGATTTAGAAAAAGCCAAATCAGACAGGATAGAGGCTGAAAGTAAATCTTTAATGAACATAGCCAAAGCAGAAGCCGAAGAAATGGGCACTCAAATAAAAGCGTATTCTGTAAAATTGTCAGAAATTCAAAATGCTGCGGAACAAAATATAGGATCTATAGGCGATTTAAGAAATCAAGTACAATCAGTGATGGACGCTATTGCAGAAATTAGTGCAAGACAAATATCTATGACTGAAACAGAAGAAGCAGTTAAACAAATACAAGAAATGCAACAACAACCAACACCTGAACCCCAACCGGAAATGGCTCCTGAACAACCAGCGCCGGAAATGATGCCACCAGAAATGGGAATGGATACAGGTATGGGTACAGGTATGGATATGGGTATGAATATGGGTCAAGAGATTCCCCCAACAGAAGGTAACATATAACTATGCCTTTAACTAAGGATGAAGAACTATACTACGAAAATTATTTTGATTTATTTAACAGTAATGGATGGAAACAATTTATAGACGAACAAAAGTATGCATTAGAGGAGTTAAAAAATAACGCATTTAACGGTGGAGAAGACCGCTTCTATTTTACTAAAGGTCAAGTAGATATACTGAACAAAGTCGTTAATTTTTCTAATACGATGGAGGCAGTCTACCAAGATACAGTAAGACATCAGGAGGTGCCCATTGATACTTTATCAGTGTGAATGTACAAAATGTAAAAAACAATTTGAAGAATTAATAGCCTACGAAGACAGGAACAAACACGTCCCTTGTCATTTTTGTGAAGGCTATGCAAAGAGGGTTGTAACCCCCGTAAGATTCAAGCTAGACGGTACCGATCCAGCGTACACAACAGCTTGGGATAAATGGGAAAGGATACATAGAAAAGAGCACACTAGAGAACCTTCAGGAGACTACGACAACCTGTCGCCCTTACAGGTAGAATCCTTGAAGGCCCAATAACCACAACCGAAAGGCGGAAAAATTATGAGCACAGCAGATAGATTAGTAGATAATTTGACTGAGGAATTTGAAAGTGTAGTCGATGAAAACAAAAACACTTTAAATGAATCGAAAGCAGAAGTCCCACAAAAGTTTGCAGGAAAAAGCATAGAAGATGTTATAAGCTCCTACCAAAACTTGGAAAGGGATTATGGTAGACAAGGCCAAGAACTAGGACAGTTACGAGGTCATGTAGACCAGTTGCTACAAACTACAATCCAGAAACAAAACTCTGCTGTACAGGAAGAAGAAGAAACAAGCTTCTACGACGATCCTGAAAAATATATTTCGCGGGTGTTAGAAGAAAAATTAGCTCCTCTTGTGGGCAGAGTAGATAATACAGAACAGGCACAAACAGTCAATCGCTTAAATGAGATACATCCAAACTGGCAAGAAACTGTAAACAGTTCTGAATTTCATCAGTGGGTGTCGCAATCACCGATAAGACTTGAGTTACACGCAAAAGCTAACCAAGCAGATTATAATGCTGGTAAGGAATTGTTAGATAACTGGGACTTACAGCAGAGAGCGTCACAAACTACTACTAATGCAACGCAAGAACAAAAGCTAAAAGATGCTACAACCGAGACTGGTAGTACAGGGCAAACGGGCGGTAGAAAAGTATACAAACGACACGACCTTATACAGTTACGATTGAATGATCCAAATAAATATGAGTCTATGGAATCAGAAATTATGCAAGCGTATGCTGAAGGACGTGTTAAGAATTAACTCATAATAGGAGATAAATCATGGCAAATTTTAGTGCAGCCAATGCAATTGGCATAACTGAAGCCGCTAATTTTATCCCGGAACTTTGGTCTGACGAGGTTATTGCTGCTTATAAATCTAATTTAGTTATGGGGCAACTTGTTTCTCGTATGAACCATAAAGGGAAAAAAGGCGACACAGTTCATATTCCAGCACCAACACGGGATGCCGGAACAAAAGCTAATGCAAAGGCACATGCAACACAAGTAACTTTGATTAACGATGTAGAAGGTGTGGTTGATGTAAGTATTGACCGTCACTTTGAATATTCACGATTAATTGAAGATATGGCTGAAGTGCAGGGCCTTTCTAGTTTACGCAAGTTTTACGTAGACGACGCCGGTTATGCTTTGGCTAAGATGGTTGATTGGCATTTGCACGTACTAGGTACTGGTCTTCAAGGCGCAGCACTAGACACGTCTTCTGTTGATACTCCCGGAGGCAATCTGTCGTATCAAGACGGTACGGGTGCTGTTATTGGTAGTGACGGCTCTACAAAATGGGTTGACACAACTGATGGTAACGGTGCTGCTTTGGCAGACGCTGGTATTCGTAAAATGATTCAAACTCTTGACGATGTAGATGTTCCTATGAGCGAACGCTATATGATCGTTCCTCCCGTTGAGAAAAAGAATCTTATGGGTATTTCTCGTTTTACTGAGCAAGCGTTTACTGGTGAAGCTGGCGGTGCTAATGGTATTCGTAACGGTTTGGTTGGTGATGTGTACGGTATGCCCGTATATGTTTCTACTAACTGTGGTCACACCATTGATGTTGGCGGTACTACTAAATATCGTGCGGGTATTATGTTGCATAAAAGTGCTTTTGTACTTATTGAACAGATGGCCGTAAGAAGTCAAACGCAGTATAAACAAGAGTTCTTAGCTGACTTAATGACTGTTGACACTATTTATGGTGTTGGCGAGTTACGTAACGACGCTGGTATCGTGTTTATTGTACCTGCTTAATACTTGTGGGGCATCTTTGTGGTGCCCCCTTTTTAGGAGATAATTATGGCACGTAGACAATTTCAAAGCGTGTTTGATGATGTCCTTGTCGGTTCAGTTACAGCAGATTTGGCTAGTATAGA
>VTLG01000064.1_pt1 | contig 34629 bp, 57 predicted proteins | sample 4694571 | NCBI WGS metagenome assembly VTLG01 (sample SAMN12604809, study PRJNA352737) | marine metagenome | biome: ENVO:00000447; feature: ENVO:00000209|ENVO:00000569|ENVO:01000036; material: ENVO:00002151; isolation source: viral sequences binned using virsorter ...
AAGAATTATTAGATGATTATGAAGAAGGCACTTGGACAGCTACTTTGTCATCTTCAGGTGGTGGTTTTGCAGCAAGTACCACTAGTTTTTCAGGTGGACATTATACAAAAATAGGCAACATGGTTACTGCACACATTTATACAGGTTCATTTAACATTACTAATGCAGGTAGCGGATATGCTAAAATAAGTGGTTTGCCATACGCTTCTATGTACAGTGCAGCTGATTATGGAAGTGCAATTTTTTACCATGCTAATTGTTTTGCAGAATCATCTGTTACAGGTTATGTTTCAGCAAGTGCGGATTTTACTATCTCTACACCTACTGACCAAGATGCTGTAGGAGCAGTAGGTTGGAGAGTAGCAAATACTGTATATTTAATGGTGCAAGTACAATACATGACACCTAATTAATTTTTAAACGAGGAATATTATGGCAATAACAAAAGAAACAGTAGTAGATAAGATTGAGGTACTTGAAATGGGTCAAGTGCAAGTCAGAACTGCTACAGTAATAAAAGAAGATGGCAATGAACTTAACCGTTCTTTTCAGCGTCATGTGGTAATGCCTAGCGATAAAACCACTGGTAGTTGGATAGATACAGACATATCTGGCGAGGATGCAAGGGTTCAAGCTATCTGTACTGCAACATGGACTGATGAAGTTAAGACTGCTTATCAGACTATGATTGATTCGCAAAGCACACCTTGATATGATTCAGATACTAACTTTAGATAAAGGAGATAAATATGGCAGAAGCTAATATAGATGAAAGAACTTTGAGATTGTTGGATGAAGAAGGCAAAGAGGTTACTTATAAGGTAGCAGAAATGTCTGAAGAAGCCCAAGTAATCTACGCTAAATTAGAAATAATAGGCAAGGATTCGCAAAGTGTAAAAACTAATGCTGAATTCAAACTAGAACAGAACGATATACTGCAAAAGCACTATGTAGAGGCAATCAAACCTCTCTTATCTTCAGAAGAAGAAAAAACTGAGGAAGTAGAGGATGCCAAACCTAAAAAGAAAGCCAAATAGCCCAGACGTAGCAGTTGCCCTAGATTCACATGAGAAGATTTGTGCAATACGTTATGAAAACATAGAAAAAAGGTTAGAGTCTGGTAGTCAAAGATTTGCTAGAGTTGAAGGCATGATTGTAGGTGTTTATGTTTTAATCATCGGTTCACAAATAATTACACAGGTGTTTTAGATGGCAGGTTTAACAATAGCAACTGAACCAACACAAGAACCACTTTCTCTACAGGAGGTCAAAGATTATTTGAGAGTTGAAGACAATACTGATGAAAGAATCTTACAAAGCATGATAGAGACTGCTAGAAGGTTTGCAGAAGAACACTTGGGTAGATCATTGATGCAACAAACCATTCATCAATTCATAGATGGTTATGATGAAATTGAAGACCCTTTGTTTGAAGGTTTTAGAAAAGGACCATTTCTTACTTATTATAAAAACTATATAACTATAGCTAGACCACCTGTGGTATCTATCACCAGTGTCAGTACTTTCAATGATGCAGATACCGAAACTACTTTTGCTAGTAGTAAGTATTATTTAGACAATGCAAGAGAACCTGCAAGAATAGTCTTACGGAATGGTGAAACTTTTCCAACCAGTTTACGGGTAGCTAATGCAATAAAGATTGTTTATGTCTCTGGTTATACATCTCCTTTTCAAGTTCCAGAGCCAATAAGGTTGGGCATGATGCAACACATTGCACACCTTTATGAACACAGGGGGGATATGTACAATTCTGTTGGCTACCCACCCTCTTTGCAAAAACTTTATCAACCTTATGTGGTTATGAAGGGCTTGAGTTCTAGTTCTCTACTTTCTATTGGCTAATGGCAGTTGGTGGATTGCGACATCAGGTTTCTTTGCAAAAACCAAGTTATGCCCGTGATACGGGAGGTGGCACTGCAAAAACTTATACCACACTTGCAAAATTGTACGCAAAAATTAAGCCCGTCAGTGGGTCTGAAAAGTACCGACAGGGTCAAGTTCAAGAAACAGTAACACACCACGTGACGGTGCGTTTTCGCAGTGACATAGGTACGGATATGCGTATCCAGTACCAAGCAAGGAATTTTAATATCAAACATATAAGAAATGTTGATGAACGTGATAGATTTTTACTTTTGATGTGTAATGAAGGGGAAGCAACATGAAAGTTAATTTTAAAGGGGTAAAAAAAGTTCAAGCAAAAAATAAAGCTAGAGTTAAAGATTTTAGTAAAGATGTTATCAGGGCAACCACTAGATCAGCATTGGTAGTTGAAAGTTATGCCAAAGAACAAATCAACCGAGGTACAGCATCGGGTAATCCTAGAGGTGATGGAAGTTTTGCTTCTGCTCCCGGCCAATTTCCTAAAACAGATCAAGGTATTTTGGTTGCAAACATATCATCACAGGTCAAAGTTGAAGGTAGTTCTGTTATCGGAATGATAATAAGCTCTGCTGAATATTCCCAACACTTAGAATTTGGTACAACAAAAATGGCAGCTAGACCATTCATGCAACCATCTTTAGATCGTAATGCTGAAAAGATAAGATCAATTTTTGTTAAAGAAGGTTTGATAGATAAATGAGCGTAGGACAGTTTGCATTACAAAGCACTATTTATTCAACACTGAATAATGATAATACTTTGACTAGCACCTTAGGTGCAGGAGTTTTTGATGAGGTCACGGAAGGTACAACTTATCCGTTTGTAGCAATAGGTGAAGATACCGTAACAGACTTTGGTACAAAAACAGAAGATGGTGGACAATTCACAATCAACATTCATGTTTGGTCGCAATATACAGGTAGTAAAGAAACAAAAAATATTATGGACAGAATTCACGATTTATTGCATGATAGTAACCTAAGTGTTACTGGATTTAATCTAGTAAATTTAAGGTTTGAGTTTAGTGACATATTGAGGGACCCAGATGGGATAACCAGACACGGTGTCATGAGATTTCGTGCAATAATTTTAGGAACTTCATAATAGGAGAAAAATTATGGCAGCACAGAAAGGATCAGCAGTTCTCATCAAAGCTACAGTAAGTGGGAGTAAAGTTACCGTGGGTGGTTTGCGTTCTTCTTCAATTGTTTTGAATGATGAAATGGTTGATATTACCAACAAAGATTCATCTAACAAAAGAACTCTTTTACCGCAAGGTGGAATACAATCATTGACCATTAGTGGTTCTGGTGTTTTTACAGATAGCACATCTGAACAACAATTAAGAACTTCAGTTGGGGAATCAGTTTTCAACACTTATGATTTTGTTATTCCCGATTTAGGAACTTACTCAGGAAGTTTTCAAGTTACCTCTTTGGAGTTTGCAGGAGAATTCAACGGTGAAGCTACATATTCTGTAACACTTGAATCAAGTGGCACAATATCATTTGCAGCAGCGTAAGTATGAAAACAGTTGATATAAAAAAAGGCAAAAAGAATATACAAGGTACTTTGCATAAAGGTATCTTGTCTTTGCCTAATGAGTTAGGTGAATCTGTAACTGAAATTGCAGTTGAGGGTAAGACCTATATGGTTACCGAGACTAGAGTTGATGATAGAGATGACCTTATTTATTTAACCTTAGATGTTCCAGATGGAACGGGAGCAAAAGCTAATGAGCAATCTACAAAAGGGAATACATAACGTAAACCTTGCAGGTAAAGATTATCAAACTAGATTAACCTTAGATTCTATTGTAGAGATAGAACAAGCTACTGGCACAGGTATCATCAAACTCTGTCAAAGAATGGCAGAATCAGATATTTCCTTAACCGATATTATTTTAGTTTTAAATAAAGGGTTACGAGGTGGTGGTAATAATGTGCAAGAAAAAGACACCAAAAAAATTATAGAAAAAGCAGGAATCATTGAAAGCACAAGAGCAGTTGCTACTATGCTTACAGCTTCATTAACAACAGACTCAGACGAGGAAGGCACAAAAAAAAACGAGGAATAAAGTCCGATGAATTACCAATACGGAGAATGTTTCAAGTGTTGGTAGGCATGGGCAGTGTTCAACCCAGTGAATTTTGGCAAATGTCATGGCATGAATGTACTTGTGCTGTGGAAGGATTTATGGAATTTAATTCTTCTAATAAAGAAGAACCTATGTCAAGAGACGAATTAGCAGAACTTATGGAGCTGTACCCAGACTGATGGCTAAAACAGTAGATCAATTAGTTTTAGAAATACGTGCCGAGACAAAAGGTTTACGTAGAGGTTTGGAAGAAACCAATAGACGTATTGACCAAACAGGTAAAAGTGCAAAAAGAGCATTAGTACCATTGGGTGGCTTTACTCGGTTGTTTGCCGCCATTGGAGCAGGTGCCGCCCTTCGTGGAATCACAAACACATCTAGAAGGTTTGAAGATTTAGAAGCAACCCTACGTGCGGTTACAGGAAGTCAAGAGAATGCGGCACTAGCATTTAAAACAGTAGAAGATTTTACCAAAACAACCCCTTTTCAATTAGCTAACGTAACTGAATCTTTCATTAGGTTCTATCAAGCAGGTATTACCCCTAGCAATGAAAACTTAACTGCTTTTGGTAATTTAGCGGCAGGTATGGGAAGAGATATTACCCAACTAGCCCAAGCCACTTTCAATGCCACCACAGGGGAAATGGAGATGTTGAAACAATTTGGTATCAAAGCAAAATTGATGGGAGATGAAATTGCAGTTACCTTTGAAGGACAAACCACGGTAATTGATAGAACGGGTGAAGCTATTGGAGAGTTTTTAATTGATTTGGGTAAAACTAGATTCCCAACAGCATTACAAGAAAGATTGAATACTTTATCAGGTGCTTTATCTAACTTAGCAGATAATTCATCTATTTTTATGAATGAAATAGGTGAAGCAGGTTTGAATAAATCTTTGACAAATCTTGCAAAAACTTTTGAAGAAATAGTTATTGGAGCCAGTCCACTTGCAAAAGCTATTGGTAGCACTCTGGGTGGTGCATTTAATATTTTATCTGATGCAGTTTTCTTTGCAAACAAAGGGCTAGGTGCTTTTACTGTTATGAATAACAGAATTAAAGCTAGTGCATTATCAACAGAAATAGCAGTTACGGAATTAGGTATTTCCTTAAAGAAAGGTTTAGGATTTGACACCAGAGAACAACAAGAAAATTTACTCACACTTTTGCAAAGACGTGGTGATTTATTAGATGAAAATTTACAAATCACTGAAGATTTAGCTGAAGCAGAAAAGAGAAGAGCAGATAGACTTGCAGGTAAAAAACCAGAAGAATCAGGAGGAACAGGTACAATTGAACCACCTAAAGGTAACACCAAAAATGAAATAAATGAACTTAGTAAGGCATTTGGAGAATTAGACACGGTAGTTAAAGAAGCAGGACAGAGTCTATCAAGAGATTTTGCAGATGATTTATTAGAAGGTGAAAGTGCTTTAGAGTCTTTCAAGAATTTCACCAAAGCCATAGTTTCAGAAATTATTGCAACCTTTTTAAACTTAGCAATTGTGCAACCCTTGATAAGTAGTATCTTTAGTGGGTTTTCATTTAGCGGTGCTCCATCACCCACCCCAAATCTTTCACCCGTTGAGGGAGGTGCATCAGTGAGAACAGCGGCTAGTGGAGGTAATGCTTCTTTAGGTAATGCTATGTTAGTTGGAGAACGTGGACCTGAACTGTTTGTACCTCATGCACCCGGCACAATTATGAATTCTGCTGATACCCGTTCAAGCATGGGAGGTGGGAGCATAGTAGTGAATCAAAACATAAGTTTTGCTACAGGTGTTGTTCCAACTGTAAGAGCAGAAGTAACTAAGATGTTGCCACAAATAGCAGACGTTTCAAAAGCCGCAGTTTTAGATGCATCCATGCGGGGTGGTTCATTTTCAAAAGGTATAAGAGGTAAAAATGGCTAAAGAAATAACGATGCCAACCACACCAAACTTTCTTTCTAGTGAGTTTTCCCTAGTTCGTACTATCGGAAATTCAATTAGTCCTTTCACTGGACAACAGAAAACACAAGAGTTTGATAATGTTTTTTGGCAGTGTCAGGTGACATTACCACCTATGAATAAAACCACAGCAGTTAATTGGCAATCTTTTTTGTCAAGGTTGAAAGGAACAACTAATGTATTTCAATTCACAGACCCAGATGCTTTAACTAACACAGGAACTTATGATGCTGATGATTTGAAAGCTAATGCACGTATTTCCGATACCAGTACAACTTTAACTTTTAGTGGCAGTACCATAACTTCCAGTGATTCAGTTTTTACCAATGCCAGAGTTGGAGATTATTTTGTAGTGACAGGTGCAGGAAACGAACCCAACAATGGTACTCATAAGATAACCACTAAAACAAGTGCCACTGTAGTGGTCGTAGATAGCCTTCTAACAGCAGAAAGTAGCACCAGTGGGTGTAAAGTTCAACAGAACATAAAAGGGGCACAGGGGCTTTCTTTACAAGCCACCAGTAATTCCGCTGCAGGTTCTATAGTCGTGGGTGATTATCTTGGCATACTGTCAGGTACAGCTACAACAAACCAACCTGTGCAATTGGTATTAGTCACTGAAACAGCTACGGAAACATCTGGATCACCAAATGAATTTGCTGTGGGTATAGAACCTAAACTACGATCAGATTTAGCAGATAACACTTTGGTAAAGTTTGCTAGTCCAAAAGGTCTGTTTAGATTACAAAGTAATGAAATATCATGGTCAGCAGACCGTAATAGTATTTACAGAATATCCTTTTCTTGTATGGAGTCTCTTTAATGGCTACTAGGCAAGGCATTGACACTTCTATAGTTACTGCTTTAGCAGAAGATTTAACTTATCCATTTCTTGCCGTCAAAGGTTTTTTTGATTCAGGAAATGTTCGTGTTTGGTCAGGCAATGAGGATGCTACTATTGAAGGAGAAACTTATATTGGAGCAGGGTCTTTAATACAAGTTGGAGATATCAAAGAATCAGCAGAACTATCCAGTAATGGTGTATCAATAACTATATCAGGCATGGATGCTACAGTGCTTAACTTAGCCCTCACCGAAAATTATCAGAACCGTAAAATTATTATTTTAGTAGGTTTTTTAGATGGTGGTTCAAATGAAGTGAAAGGGGTTATGAATATGTTTACAGGCCGAATGATTTCAATGAACATTAATGATTCAAGCACCACATCTACTATCGTTATCAATGCTGAAAATAGACTTATTGATATGCGCAGACCCAGTAAATTACGCTATACAAGTGAATCTCAAAAATTTATCAGTTCTACTGATACTTCTTTCAACAGAGTTATGCAAATGATGGACAAAGAAATAGTCTGGGGCAGAAAATCAGTGAAAGAAGAAGGTGTCTTAGCACATGATGATGATTCTTTAGGGGTCAATGAATCAGGGTTTTAAATGAAAAAACTACCACAGTGGGAAACCCATTTATTCAATTTTATAAATAATAATACAGAACGACCTTTTGCATGGGGTAAATGGGATTGTTGTATTTTTGCTGTAGAAGGAATCAAAGCCATGACAGGTAAAACCATGATGAAGATTCAATGGCAAAACAAAAAAGAAGCTTACAAATTTATTGCTAATAATGGCAGAACTTTAAACAAGGTTACCTCCAAATATGCAAAACAATCTAATATCAAAACCATAGAAAAGAATTTTATAACAGCAGGAGATATTGTTTTATTGGAAGACCATCTGAATGACAATGAAGAACTGATAGGTATATGTACAGGCAATCTTATTGCTTGTGTTTCAGAAGAAGGCATAACTTACCGAGAGAATTCAAGAGCAAAAAAAGTTTGGAGGTTGAATGTCTGATGCAATCAAGGCCGCAGTAGTTGGTGCATTTCTTGGTGGAATAGTTGTGCTTTCTATGGGAGCAGGTGCCCCTTTTATTACAGGTTTTCAAGCACTTGGTCTAGCAGGTGCCCCTGCCTTCATTGCATTCAGCGCAACGATGGCATTTGTTACTACAGGTTTACAAATTATGATGGCTCCCTCAATACCATCTGCTACCAATCAAAACTTTGGCACTAAAGTTTCATCAAGGTCAGCAAATGCTCCACGTAAAATTATATATGGTGAATGTAGAGTTGGTGGAACTATAACTCATATAGAAACCACTGGTACAACTAATGATGTTTTACACTTATTCATAGCTGTAGCAGGACACACTATTAATAGTTTGGAAAAAGTTATCGTGAATGACACAACCTTAACTCTTGGTTCTGATACTTCAGCTTCTACCATAAACAGTACAACCGTTAATACGGTTACACATAATAATTTCACTAACACAGAAAATGAACAGAACTTTGGCAGTGGCAGATTAATTAGGTTCACTTTTAATGATGGTTCACAAACTTCGGTAAATGCCTTTGCACAAGCACAACTTGGCACAACCTCTGTACCTAATACACACGTGTTTAAAGATGTTGCTTACGTGTATATGCAGTGTGTATATGACCCAGAATTTTTAAGTGCAGTACCTAACGTATCTTTCGTTGTCAAAGGTAAGAATGTGTTTGACCCTAGAACTGGAGCGATTGCAAATTCTGATGCACAAAGATCAAACCCTGCATTAATAATACGAGATTTTATTTCAGACACTACTTATGGATTGAAAGCTACTTCAGACGAAATAAATGATACAACCTCAGCAGGAGGTTTTGCTTCAGCCGCAAACACTTGTGATCAAACTGTGACCCTTGCTGATAACAGTACAACTGAAACTAGATACACAGCTAATGGTTTTGCTGATATGAGTGGCAATGGAGAAGATATACTAGGAGCATTGCTTAGTTCTATGGCAGGTAGCTTGACTTATGCAAATGGTAAATTCAACGTGTTTGCAGGGGCAAACCAAAGTCCTTCCCTCACCATAACAGATGATGATGTCTTAGCAGACCCATCTATAACTACGAAAACAGCAACAGGAGAAATATTCAATACGGTAAAATCTGCTTTCGTAGATGCTTCTAATTCTTTTATTGTTGCTGATGCACCAGTTCTACAAAGTAGCACATTCTTAACGCAGGATACTCCAAGTGGAGAAACCTCGGCTAACTTTGTAAAAACTATGGAACTCAAATTACCGTTCACCACAACACATACTATGGCAGAACGATTACAAAAGATTGCTTTACTGCATAACCGTCAAACAACTTCTATATCTTTGACCGTACCTTTGAAGTTTATGCAGTTACAAGCAAAAGATTATGTCAGGGTTACCAATGAGAGAATGTCTTTTTCAAGCAAACTGTTTGAGGTACTAACCGTAAGTTTTACTATCTTACAAACAGACGACAACCAGATACTTGCTTGTAAATTAGATTTGAAAGAAATTGAATCTGCGGTTTATGATTTTGCTACCAATGAATACTCAACACCTATTGCTCAAGGATCAGTAATAAATACAGGGGATAATTCTGTACCTGCTCCGTCTAGTGCAAATAGGTCACAAACTGCAACCATAGAAGGAACAACCACAAAAATAAATATTACAGTAACGTGGACAAACTCAACAGAAATAGGAATACAAGGTACAGAAGTACAATACAAACTAAGTGGTGATTCAAACTATAGTTCATTGTTGATAGGTAAGTCTCAAACAGTTGCAGTTATTCCAAATGTGACTGTTGGACAAACTTACAATATAAGATTGCGACATTTCACCTTTGATAACGTCTATTCAAGTGTAGTAGCTTTAAGTGATTTGACTATAACTGCTGTAACTACCGCTCCAAGCGCACCATCAAGTGTTTCAGTTGCCAGTGATAATCCTTTGTTGATTGGGTTATCTTGGACCAATCCAAACAATTCAGATTTAAGAGCCGTAAAAATATATCGGAAAACGTCAAACAACACCCCTACAGATGACACAGATTTAGTAGAAACCATTTATGGTGAACCAAATGCTAAATCACTTTTCTTTTTTGGAAAACATGACGGACTTTCAGCAGGTACGGTATATCATTTTTGGTTAAGAGCAATCAATCATTCAGGTGTGCATTCGGCATTTACCACTAGTGTTAATGGGTCATTCAAAAATATTGTAGCAGGTGATGTAGATACCACCTTTAGCGATACGATAGCTTTCAAATCTAATTTAACAGATGGAGCAACAGTTATATCTGGGAGCAACATACAAACAGGAACTTTGAATGCAAGTAATGTAAGTGTTACCAATTTAAGTGCGGCAAATATTTCAACAGGAACTTTGAATGCGGCACGTATTGGTGATACGACAATAAGCACAGCTAAGATTATTGATGCAAATATAACCACTTTGAAAATAGCAAATCAGGCCAAATATAACCACTTTGAAAATAGCAAATCAGGCCGTATCGGTTCCCGCTACTGTCCAAACATCTGCATCAACAGCAACAACCCAAACCAACTCACATACTTTTTCGGTGAGTTCAGATGATGTAAGTGGTGGTAATACAATTCAACTGGTTGGATGGCTTACATTTTTTAGTGTGCATTTGGACACAGGAGGAAGTCATATTGATATCAAAGTGAATGGAACTCAAGTTGCCACCTTTTATCAAAATTCATCTGGGGGGGTCACACCTTTAATAAATATATGTGCAAGTTGGTCACAGTCAGTCACCAGTGCGGGAAGTTATACTTTACAATTTGATTGTCGTGCTAACTTTAATAGATCAAGTCAATCAACCAGTGGTTCTATTGGCACTTACTTTTTTGCAAAACGATGAAATATTTTGTTATTTATTTAAAATCTACAGGGGCAATTATACGTTGGGGTTCAAATCCAGCTTTAGATATAAGTGTTTTAGAAACTAGCACCGAAGCTGCACTTGAAGTAGATAACAGTGAAATAACCAGTGATACTCATTATGTAGAAAGTGGATCTTTGAAAGCTAAAGCAACAAAACCATCTCAGTATCATAAATTCAATTACACGACCAAAGAATGGGAAGCTGATACCCCACACTGTCTTATGCTTTTGAGAATTGATAGAGATAATCTTTTAAGCAAATCAGATTGGACACAGATAGCAGATTGTCAATTGTCAGATACTAAGAAAGCAGAATGGGTTACATATAGACAGCAACTTAGAGATTTACCTTCAAATTATTCAAACCTAGCTGATCTTGATGATGTTGAATGGCCCACAGAACCAAATTAATTTAATGGAGATATATTATGGATGAAAAAATTATTACTGATAATACGATAGTTTCAAAAGAAGGCACTATCAAAAAAAGATTGGAGTTAGACATTGACGTTACCCCAAAAAATGATGGAATAAATCCTTATGCAAAATGGGTACATCTTGCTAAAACAATTGATGCTTGGCGTATATTTCCAAGAATATTTGTTAGTGTTTATATAATTCTGCTTTACAAAGTAGTAATCTGGTTTATGGCATTACCAGACCCAAATTTAGAACAATCTGCATTAGTGTCTATTGTAGTGGGTGCAATGGCGGCAGTTTTTGGTATTTATGCAGGTACTTCTGGACAGAGTAAGAAATTCAAGGGTGAAAATTGATGGAAGTCTTCAACTTAGTTGCTGAATTAGGTGTTCCAATTGCAGGGGCATTGATAATGGCATACTTCATTTTTTTGGTTATGAAACAACTTATGGATGGTCTAGTTGCAGAAATAAAGACCATACAAGGCATTACGCAAATGTTGATAACACGTGCTTCTATTATGAATAATGACATGATAAGGATTGATACCAGTGTATCTTCTGCATTGGATTTGAAACCAGATTTAGACCGTATTGCTAGAGCAGAAAACTTTGTTGAAGACGGAAAAATAGATGCAAGACGTGATTGATGGATATTGTTCAATTAATTTCTGATTTTGGTTTCCCTGTAGTTATGACTATGGGTTTAGGATATTTTGTTTATTTTGTTTGGCAAACAATCACCAATACTATTGACCCGTCTATACAAGACATGAAAAAAACCATAATTAGACTTACTGACCAATTACGTTTGCTTGATCAAGATATGATACGATTACAACAGAAGGTCAATACCGTTTTGGAATTAAAAGAAGAAAATGTTTTAGAAAATGAGAAAAAGAAAAAAAACAAAAATGGATAGATTGGTTGAATATTGGTTTATGGTTATTGGTTTAGTAACAATATTTTTAATTTTTTTGTTTGGTTCATTTCAATCAGTCTTTGCTGATGAGATGAGACATAAATTTAAATCACCCAGTTTTTCTGGCATTGGGACTTCACAACATTATCTTACAATTGAAAATCAAGAAAATTCTAGGTCTAAAGAAATAGAAGAAGAACAACAAGCATTGATTGATAAATTAGAAAGAGATGAAGCAAATTCTACAGTAGCAAGATTTATACGTAATTTAGAATCACGTGTTTATGCAAACTTATCTAGACAATTAGTTGAAAATCTTTTTGGGGAGGATGCTTCACAACTTGGTTCAATAACACTTGAAGGGAATCTAATTGAGTATGTAGCAGATGACCAAACTATCACCCTGACCATAACAGATGCAGAAGGTAAAATTACAACTATCGCTTTTCCTCTCAACAGTTTTACTTTTTAGTTGTGCCAGTCTTAATTATGACGCAACCGAAAACTATGAAATTTCACGCTATCCTTACGTCACTGATATTGTCAATCCAGAGATAATTAATCAATCCCCACCTAAAGAAAATCTAATTGTTGCAGTTTATCCCACGGGTTTCACTGATTTGACTGGACAAAGAAAAAGCAACAGTGAATATGCTGATTTCAGTACTGCTGTCACCCAAGGACCTGCAAATTTGTTAATAAAGATTCTCAAAGAAGTAAGTAACGGACAGTTTTTCACTGTGGTAGAAAGAATAGGTTTGGAAAATCTTACGAAAGAAAGACAAATGTAAGTAACGGACAGTTTTTCACTGTGGTAGAAAGAATAGGTTTGGAAAATCTTACGAAAGAAAGACAAATAATACGAAGTGCAAGGCAAAACTTTGAAGATGATAAAAAGTTAGGCAGTCTTTTGTTTGCAGGAATGATTTTTGAAGGTGGTGTAGTTTCTTATGAAAACAACGTAAGAACTGGTGGACAGGGTGCAAGGGTTTTAGGTTTAGGTGCAACTCGTCAATACCGACAAGACACAGTGACCATAAGTTTAAGATTGGTTTCTGTTTTGACTGGAAGAGTTATGTTAGAACAAACTGTAACAAAAACTATTTTATCCGTTGGCACAAATCAAGATGCATTTCGCTTTGTAAAAAATAACACCGAATTAGTTGAAATTGAGAACGGAAACGTGGAAAATGAATCTGTAACTATTGCATTGCAATCTGCTATTGAAGAAGCAGTTCTCAGAATCATAGAGAAGGGATTTAAGGAAAAATTTTGGAGCAATGATGAAATTACAATTGATGCTTGTCCTAATGATGTCTGTCCTGACATTCGCGGCTGATAATGAAACACAAATAGACCAAGCAGGGGCAACTCTCAATGCTGATATAGAGCAACTTGGTGCTGGAAATATAATTGGTGGTGCTGATGCTGTTGCGGGAACTATGACGGCATTAGATTTAGATGGTGTTTCTATGACTATTGATATTAACCAAATTGGAGATGCCAACAAATTTTTAGGTGATATCACCTCTGATACCTTTACAGGTTTTTTTAACTTTGACGGTAATTCTAATATTTTTGATATACAAGTGGACCCAACTAATACTTACGGAGCAGATTCTTCTAATTTAGATATACGTGTCACAGGTAATTCCAACGATATGTCATTAGATCAAGCTTTAAGTTCAATGGCATCTACACTGGATTTGGATTGGATAATTCAAGGAGATTCAAACATTATTGATTCTGATATAGATGTTGATTTAGCAACTAACTACATGGATGTAGATGGAAACTCAAACCAAATTACTTTTGATGCCAACGGTTATCAAGGTGGTTACTTCTATCTTGATCACACTGGTAACAGTAGAAACTTTACAATCAATCAACAATCAACTTTAGACAATGACTGGCTTCGTGTATTTAGCAATGGCAATAACGGTACTTTCTGCATCAACCAAAATGATGGCGGAACCAGTACCAGTTGTTGAGATTGGTTCTGTAAAAGAAGTTTCGGGTTTCACCAAACTCATTAGAGATGATGAGTATGATCTGTTTCAAAACTTTCAAGTACAAAGTTATGATGATGTCAGAACTGCTAACGGCAGAGTTGCAATTGATTTCATTGATGAATCTCAGGTAAGACTCACAGAACATTCTGCTCTTGTCATAGATGAATATATTTATGATCCAAACCCTACAAAAACCAAAATGGCTCTTAAATTTGCACAAGGTACTGCAAGATTTATTTCAGGTAATCTTGCCAAGATAGATAAAAGAAACATAACACTAACAACCCCAACTGCTCAGATTGCAGTGCGTGGCACTGACTTTACTTGTACAGTTGATGAGTTGGGTAAAAGTTTATTGATACTATTACCTGATGAAAACGGTGATGCTTCTGGTGAAATAATAGTTACGACATTAGCAGGACAGGTTACCTTGAATAAACCTTATCAATCTACTGTTGCAAGTTTGAGTGAAGTCCCTCCATCTAAACCAGTGATTTTAGATTTGACATTAGGTATGATTGATAATTATTTAATCATTAACCCACCAAAAGAAGATAAATCAATAGAATCTAATGAAGAAAGAAGCAGGGTTGTGGACTATTTAGATTTTACTGATTTGGACTTTGATTTTCTTGCAGAAGATTTTTTAGACAATGAATCAGAACTAGCATTTACAGAGTTAGATATTGATTATCTAAATCAAAATTTTTTAGAGGATTTATTAGATGTACTTGATGAGGATTTATTAGATGTACTTGATGCACTAGCTATTGAAGATACTGATGAACTAAGTCAAGTTTCACAAACAACTAACATAGTGGGAACTATGCTTGGTCAAGATGGCGATACACAAATCACAACAATTTTGCAAGATGCTAAAGCTAGTTTTAGAAGAAACATTTCTAACAGTTTGCAAATTGATATTGCTGATGATTCCAGTACAACTATCTTAATGGAACAAGATGGAGTTTCAAATCTTATCAAGGTGAACGGTGGCTCAGACTCTACAATAAATATTAATCAGTCATGAAATGGATTGGTTGCGTTTTAATATCAATATTATTATTACCACAACTTTTTCAAATTAACATTCTTGAAATAGTCAAACTGAATACGTTTGATTATTTTGTTTCTGTTCCTGAACCATCCAATAATTTTGTCATTTTGAATATAACTGATGCAGATGTTGATGCTGAAGGTGGATATCCTTTACCTCGTCAAAGACTTGCTGAAATACAGGTAGAATTACTGAACAACGGTGCTTTAGGTGTTGGGTGGGGTTTTGGTTTCCCACATAAAGATAGAATGCAAGGGGATGCAGTATTTGTACGTGCTCTATCTTATGGTCCCAGTGTCATAAGTTCTTTTGAAAACAACAGCAACGTCTTTCCAAAACCTACTGGTACAGTGATATTAGGTCCAGAAGCATCTGGTATCAAATCAAATGGAGTAATACAAAACATACCAGTTCTACGTTCTGTAGCATTGGAAGGTGTAGCTACTGCAAGAACTGAAATAGATAACTTGGTTCGCAGAATTCCTTTGTTGTATGAAACACCTGACGGTTGGATTGCAAGTTTTGGTACTCAAGTCCTAAAAGCTTTGACTGGTTCTAATACATATATTATTAAAACTTCAGAATCCGGCATAGAAGAAATAACAATTAAAGGTTTAAATCCTGTAAAAACTGATTTGCAGGGCAGGAAATGGATATCATGGGTAGAAACAGCAGAAACGACTTTGCAAGAAATGGATGTGGAGAATAAATTTGTTTTTGTGGGAACAACAGCAAAAGGAATTATGCCACAAGTTGCTACCCCTGTAGGACTCTTAGAACCACATAAAATACAAACTGCTTTAGCAGAATCACTTTTGTTAGAAAACAGTCCATATATACCTAATTACGCAAAATTGGTTGAAATAGCTATATTTTTGCTCATTACAAGCTCCATATGGCTTGTATTAGCTTATTTTGGAGTGAGTTTGGGTATTTGTACCTCCCTAATTTTAGGACTTTTTTGGACTGGTTACGGGGGTTTCTGGTATCTGGTTAATCAAAAATGGTTTGTTGATTGATGTTACATGGACTTTGATGGCAAGTGTCTTGGTTGGTACAGTTGCATTCTATTTAAGATTTAGAGAACAATACAAATTACGTTTACAAATAAAAAAACAGTTTGAACATTATTTAGACCCTAGACAGGTAAAAAAATTACAAAACAATCCCGAACTGCTCAAGTTAGGTGGTGAAAAACGTAGTGCAACTTTTTTATTCACTGACCTCCGTGGTTTCACTGCTTTATCGGAAAAACTAGAACCACAAGCAGTTACAGAAATAATGAACCGAGTTTTGTCAGTGCAAACTAAATGTGTTCAGGCCCACGGTGGGATGATAGATAAATTCATTGGTGATGCAATGATGGCAATATTCAATGCACCGTTAGATTTGATAGATCATGAGGATAGTGCAATTTCATGTGCTTTGGACATATGTGATGAAATAGAATTCTTGAATGTTGAACTAGAAAAAGAAAATAAACCACCAGTTGCAATAGGCATTGGCATTAATACAGGGGAAGCCATAATAGGCAACATGGGTAGTGATTCAAGGTTTGATTATACCGCTATTGGTGATCCTGTGAATGTAGCGGCAAGACTTGAAAGTGCAACTAAAGAACAAGGTGTTGGGATATTGATTGGAGAGGATACTCAATTTAATTCTTGTCACAACCTCTCTTTAGAAGCTAGAATCAAGGTCAAAGGTAAAGAATTACCTCTTAATGTTTATACAATAGCATGAAGATAAACTTAATATTAGGAGCAATGCTTCTAGCTACAATAACTGGGTCTGGAATGTACATCAGGTCTTTGCTGTCTGAAAATGCAATCTTACAAGCTAACCAAGAAGTTTTAGAAGACAAAATTACTGAACAGAATGAATCCATTAAAACTTACTTAGCAAACCAAGAACGACACAATCAACAGCTTACAGAAATAGAAACTCAAAAAAATGATGCACAAAGATTAGTGAACGAACTTAGAAACAAATTTGCCAGACATGATTTAAATAATCTTGCCCTCATAAAACCAAAACTTATAGAAAGAAGAATCAACAGTGCTTCCAAGAAAGTTTTTGAAAAGTTGATTGAAACGACAAATCCAAATCAATTCAATGAAAATTCTGATAGCGATTCTTAGCTTAATAGTAATTACAAGTTGTGCATATTACAAGTTGTGCATCTTTCCCAAGGGCAAAACCTGTTGAGGTGGTTACAATATCTAAACCACCACCAATGTTTCACCCACCTTTACCACTTGAATTGCAACTAGCAGAAGTTGAATTTGAAGTTTTAACACCCGAAATTATGGAAGAATATCTTGCTTTGGTGAAAGAAGGTAAAGCCCCATCTAGACCCTATTATGCACTTACTACACAAGGTTATGAAAACATATCTAATAACATAGCTGATATACAACGCTATATAACTAATGTGTTAGCCATAGTTGAGTATTACCGTAAATATGATGAGGAGGTAAAAGATGAGTGATCCATATTATTACAATTGTACTTTAGTCAGAGTCATTGATGGCGATACTATTGATGTAGATATTGATTTAGGTTTTAACATCATTCTTGCTAAAAGACGGATTAGATTGATGGGCATAGATACACCCGAATCAAGAACAAGGAACTTAGAATTAACATCATTCTTGCTAAAAGACGGATTAGATTGATGGGCATAGATACACCCGAATCAAGAACAAGGAACTTAGAAGAAAAAGCTTTAGGGCTAAAAGCAAAGGATAGATTGAAAGAACTATGTGGTGAAAAATTACAACTATTATCACAAGGCACTGATAAATACGGCAGAGTTCTGGGCATACCACATACTTTCACTGGAGCAAATATTTGTGATCTGTTGATTTCAGAAGGTCATGCAGTGGAATATTATGGTGGCACTAAACTTGCCAAAGTAAGAGCAGATGGCACATGGGGGGTAGGATGAAAATTTCAGAAGAAGGAAAATCACTTATAAAAAAATTTGAGGGTTGTCGGTTAGAGAGTTATCTCTGTCCTGCGGGATATTGGACTATTGGATATGGTCATATCAAAGGGGTTACTGAAAATCAAACTATTACACAAGAGGTTGCTAATATTTATCTGGACAATGATATCCAAGAATTTGAAGCATATGTTGAAGGCATGGTTTCTGTACCATTAAGTCAAAATGAATTTGATGCCTTGGTCTGTTGGACTTTTAACTTAGGGCCCACAAACTTAGGTAGTTCAACTTTGTTAAAAGTATTGAATCAAGGCAAGAAAGAAGAAGCACCCTTTCAAATCAAACGTTGGAATAAAAGCAATGGTGAAGTTTTAGAAGGTTTGGTACGTAGAAGAGAAGCAGAAGCTTTGCTTTTTGAAGGCAAGGAGTGGTCACATATTTGATGGCATTATCTAAAACACAAAATAAAAGATTAGGAATTTTATTATCAGTTATGTTTTCAGAAGAATTGACTGAAGAAGATATAGAAGAAGTTATTGACCAAGGATTAGTAGAAAAGGTGCATGATAATTTTCTGATAACTGAGGCAGGTTTGTCAGAGAAGAATCGGCTTTGCACTCTAGCGGGTCTTAATATTCGTTATCAATCAGAAAAAAAAGAGGGGAGTTAAACACCCCCCTCCTAAAACCACGTTGATATTTAGCTAAATTTTATTGGAATAATCAATAAACCTAGCACGAGGTATGTGGTTTTAATTTTCTTTGGAAAGAACTTCAAAGTCATACTTTTGCCATACTTCTTCTTTTAGTTGATTCCAGTTTGCACATTCGGTTTCAATAATTATATCTGCTCTATCAAACCCATAATTTTTTACTAAATCAGAGTATCTTTGATATGCGTGTCTATCAGTCATGTAAATTTTCATTTCTTCTCTCCATCACTTGTTTTGCATTTTCATTGATTTCTTCAACTGCTTGTCTGGTTCTCCACCAAGCCCTGCAAATAACTTTTATATCATTATCTAACGTTGTGTTGTAGGTGTCCATTATAAACAATTCTGCTTCTTCTTCTGAAAGTTGGTTGATTTCTTTTGTCAATTCAACATACTTGTTCAGTTGTACTCCCGTGAATTTTATACCTGACATATTTCTCTCCGTTATTTAATAAATGTTTGATTCAAATTTTTTGAGTTGGCGATAAATGTGGTTACCATCTTCATTATTTACACCTCTTAAATATTCTACTTTGTTTATATTGTCACTTATTCTTTTTTCTCTGTGTTTTTTCATAGCATGACTTTGTAAAAACCCAAAATCAAATCTATGAATATAAATCTCTTCCAGATCAATTAATTTATCTTTTATCAAATACACTTCATGTTGTAATTGACTTATTTCTTCATTCACTAAATGACTGATCTGATAAGTTGTCTTGTGTTTTTCTAATCTATCTGAACAGTCTTTTATGAATTCTATTTCAGTTTCTTTATCTACACACTGAATCATAAGGTCTAACATTTTTTTTTGTAGATCATTTTCAGCTTCCCAATAATCCTTTTCTGAATTAATTAAACTGTGGTCAATATATTTTATAGTCATTTTTTTTCCTACCTTTCGGTCTAGTTAGTTATTTTGAATTGTTATTACTTTATCCCCTAAGTGATACTTAGAAGCAAAAGCACTAACTTTGGCATAAGCACCTTCTAAAGTTTCAAAGGTTTGTTTGTACTCTAGTTCAAGTAGCTTTGCTCCAACAGGTGCGTCATAAAGTCTTGCGTCATTGTCATTCAGTATTTCAATGCTTTGAATAGTTAAATCAAAACTCTTTGTGTTTTCTGTTATTTCATAAGTTATTTTCATATTACCACCTCAAGTAATTGTAAAAGTTTGTGAAATAGAAAAACAAAACTACCCATTGTTGCAAATGTAAACAAAAAGGGTATCTCATTTTCTATAAAGTTAAGGATTCTTACATCCAAGTTGTGAAATATATTTGTCATTTTTACCTCGTATGTCATGTTTCAAATATCAATATATATATTAGACCATAGAAAGGTTGTTATTGCAACCCCTTAATATAATTATTTTACTACGTAACCCCTTAATATAATTATTTTACTACGTAATCTTTGCTAACCACCCCCTTGTCTTTAGTACCAACAAAGGTAGCTTTTACAAATGTATATTTTCCAGAAGGCAATCTCCTCAAGTGTTTTCTCCTAGCATGAAAACGAACCCCACCTTCTCTATGAACGGTTTTACCATTACCAGTTGCTACATCATCATACATATCCAACACTAAGGTTTTATGTTCCCATGTAGGTTTGCTGATAAGATCAGAAAACTTGTAGCTTGATTGACTTTCTAATTTTCTAGGTGACAACCCTTTAACTTTCTTCTGGCGGTTAATTTGTGGAAAGGACATCATTGCAAAAAAAGTACAAAGTTGGTTGGAAATTTGTTGAACCCAAGTATTCAAACCATGATTAGTGTACATGCCTGTTTCATCAGCTGATAAATCACAAGTCTTTGCCCAAGGATTTACGTCAGGGTCTTCTTGTAACCAAAAGGTAAATGAACCATCTTCGTGATACTTTAAGCTATAAATGTTTGGGTCAAAAACAAATTTATTTAAATACCCAATATATGGAATACAAGTCACATGAAACATTCTATGTTCTATAGAGCCGTCTGGATGTACGATATCTGTTTCTTCATCTTCTCTAACTAAAAGATTGATTATTATGTCCGTCTTTTTTTCTGGATCACCAGTATCATCATAACTATGCTGACCTGTCATCTGCACTTGTAAAAAACAATGATTGAAAGGCATATGATAATTTATATCAGGTCTTATTCTTTCCATTTCTTCTGGACTTAAACCACCTTCTGCATGGGTCACATCAAGAAAAAACTTTTGTGATTGTTGAATTGTGTGTGCAAGACTTTTGAAATGCTTGTAAAACAACATATAGTCCAATGTTTGAACTTCTTTAGTACCGTCTTGTAATGCACGGTCACTTAATTTTGCTATGCCATCTAAATTTATATGTGAAGCTATTTCCCATTCTTTGTAAAAGTTATCAAAGAAATTTTCTAAGACATAATATTCTTCACCATTTTCTTTTACTTTTCTGGCATCACTTATGTCAATTAGTTTATAAGTGTGTAGTAATTTTTCTAAAATTAACTTATTCATATTTACCTCGTTTCAATTATCAATTATCAAACGTTCTTATGATTATAACATTTTATGGTTGTTATTACAACCCCCATTAATTATTTTTTTTAGACTATCGTCTTCCATGCATCATTATTTTTATCTTTTGCTCTAAAAAAATCTTTGCATAACTTTTCTATACGTGGATTTATTTTTGCATAGCCAAGTTCAAATCTTGATATCATGCTTCTGTTTGGTAAATCACCAACGTAATAACCCAAATGTTTTGCTAATTCTTTTTGACTTACACCAGAGTTTTCTCTTAATTTTTTTAATTCTATTCCAGTCATAATTTAAAATATATTATCATCATTCATATTATCTATTATTTTTTGTACTTCCTCTAATAAAGTTTCCTGTTTTCCATACTTTGCTTCAAACCTAGCTTTATATGGATGCACACTGATTGGACCACCATCTTTATACAAAAAGTTTCTATGATGATCTGGACATAAAGGTAAAACCTTATAGTGAGCATTAGGTTTGGTTTTGCCTATCACATGATGTATTTCTGCATATCGGCTCTTGCCGTACTTTTTGCATATGATACAACCAATACTACGAACCTTATCCATATGTTCTTGTTCTAAACGTGTTGGTTTTCTACCTTTCATAAATGGTGGGGAATGGAACGAAACGGACCCCACCCCCCGATGCTATTTTATCCAACATTTATAACCCGTACAATTGCTGATTTTTTCACCACAGTCTGGACAAGTTTCTATTTCATTGTGATCAATACCATATCTTATAGCATCATTTAATCTTACATAATCAAACTGTGTCATAACCACTTTCAATGCTTGATCACTCATATCTAAAATATCTATATGGTATCTGGCATTTAGTTCTCTAATAACTTTGGTTTGTACTTCTATGTAATTTTTCAAAACGGTGACTCCTTTTTTTCTGTGATAGCAACTGAAAGCAAAGGTGGTCCAGATTCCGTTTCTTTTTTCCAACCACTAAAGCGAAAATCCTTTTTATCAATTTTGACGGGTCCTGATATATCTGGACTACGGTCTGATAATTTGTCATTATCGTTTTGATAAACTAAACCTAGTGATTGTAAAACTTCAAGTTTAGCTTTACCGTCTGCATTTCTGCTTCTCAATAAAGTTATGTATCTGTCTTTACCATCAAATAAAACTGAACCTTTGAATAAAACTTCTGCTTCATTCTCTTGCCATAAGGTTCCTTCACCTTCTTTTTTTTCATATTTCTTATTCATAAAATAATCCTCCTTTGGATTCTTGTTGTATTTTAGGCAATATTTCACGGTTTTGTACGTCAAAAAGTGAACGAGAGTGCTCTGGAAATACAATTCGGTACTGGTAACCACGTGAATTTGCAATCCTACGTTTTTCTATTTTAGTATTATGCAAATCAGTATTATGCAAATCATAGTCTTCAATACATTGTTGCTTACGTAAATTTCTGATTGCCGCAGATATAGTAGGTTCTCCGTAAAACTTGCCTGTCTTGGCAGATATGGTTTGTTGCAAATTCCAAAAGGTCCACCATTTGCCATTACGCATACAAAGGTAAACACAATCATTCAAGGTATAAGGTTTTTTAAACTTCTTCATTGAAAAACTCCGTTATTTTAATCAATCTTGTTTTAGCTTCACCAGATGAACGTGGAATCAGATCATCAATCTGTTGTTTATTCACCGTGTAAACTTTTAAAAATTCTGCTCTAATTTCATCCTTGTCTTTGTTACTGTTACCACCCAAGAATTTATGACACAACTCAACATAGGTTGCAGGGTCATCACTTGAAGCAATAACGTTTTCATGTACATCTTTGAATAAATACATTCCATCATTAGGTCTATTTAAAGCAGGTTTGAGTTTTGTTTTGGCATTTTTTTTTGCAGGTGGTGATACTTCTCTAGATGATTCCATAGCTTTTTCACCATCATCATCTTCATCAACTGATGCTATGCCACAAGCCATACACAATGAATATCTTTTTGCATATGATAAAGCTGAACCATAAGCTTGAGGGTCAGACTTTGCAGGACTAACTGGAACTATTCCAGTAGCTAACTCTCCACCGTGTCCATAAAACACAGTTTCCACACCGACCAAACCATCAATTAAATGGGCTTTTTGTTGAAAGTAAATACCGTTTTGGTTCAAAGGTTCACGAACAGTATCAATAACATTTTTCAAAGTCGCATATTTAGACTTGAAAAAGGGGTTCTTTGCATCATTCACGGGAGGAGTTATTTCCGTCTGTGCTTTTAGCAAAGCATTTATAAGTTCACTTGTCATTTTTCAATCTCCTTAATGTCAAATATTTCTTTAGCCCCAAGTATTTCATTGGGACCCCATTGGCGAAAAAAGTCTTCATTTGACAAGTCTGGACACAGACATGACATATGTGCAACTTCTTTCACATCAGACGAAAACGAAAGCAATCGCATCATTTTATGTCCGATGTTTACTAACTCTCCAAACCAATAATCTACATTAGCGATTGGGAAAGTATGTAATTCTGTTTTTGTTTTAGTTACATATACTGCATCTATAAAAGGTGGTACAGATTTTGCAGTAGAATATAAAGCTAGTTGAAAATTATAATCTTGTCTTACTTTTGGAATAATACCTGTAGTTTTCAAATCTCTTACTGAATGATCATAAAGCATATCAATGTAACCAATTATAGGAATAGGTAAATCTACGTGTAGTTCAACCCTCTCTTGAACTGAAACTGGTTTACCGTGTTTTCTGTAAAGCGGTATTATCTTTTCAAGAACTGGACCTAACTGCATTTGTTTTAATCTGCATTTGTCATAATCATAGTCTTGGTAATTATCAGCAATCATCTTTTCATAAATCCTATCGTATTCTCTCAATGCTGAATTAGTGCATTCATAAATAGGTGCAGAAGTCATACAACCATGAGCAATGCCTGTTTCTACGGCAATGCCAAAACTAATTGCAGGGGAATAGATAGCATCTTTGTATCCAGATATATTGACTAGCCATTTGGCAGGGTCTTTTCTGAATTTGTTAATACTAGATGGTGAGAGGTAATCTACACCATATTTTTCAAAAGGATTATTTTTCATATTTCAATTTTCAACAAAGCATAATTATTTCACATTTTGTGTCATTTCACAACCGTGATATGATGCTTATATGAAATTTAACGTCTGGTTACAGAAAGAAGGTTTATCACAAAATAGATTTCAAAATACAGCTGAAATGTCAGGATATAAGGTTTCCCGTAGTGCCATAGCAAAGTGGTCAAGTGGCAACCGCATACCAAGAAAAGATGAAATGAAGATGATAAAACACCTTACTAGAGGTGAAGTTACACCAAATGATTTCTACGAATACGAAAATTTGTAATATTTTTATACTTGGTACATAATGTGAAACATGAGTATAAAAGGTTTATCTTGGGCAATACAAAAGAACTGCAATACTCCAACCACAAAATTAGTCCTATTCATATTATCTAATTATGCAGATGAAAAAAATTCTTGTTTTCCTAGCGAAAAGCATTTAGGAAAGTTATGTGGGATTTCCGATAGACAAGTAAGAAGGTGTTTATTATGGCTTAAAGAAAATAACTACATTGAAATAGAGAATGTAGAGGGTAAATCAAATAGATATTATTTAAATATAGATAGTATGGACACCCAAGACCACCCCCTTAGGACACAGACGACCAGTAATACTAAAGATGATACAAAAGATATATATACTCAAAAAATAATTTTTGAAGATAAAATAATTTTTAAAGATAAAGATAATATGATTTACGAATCTGCAGACTGGAAAATGTTTGATTTTTTTTGGAAAAGATATCCACGTAAAGTTTCAAAGAAAGAATCTCTTAGAATTTTTTTGAACTTAAATAAGGATAAAAAGTTAAAAGTTTTAAAAGCTGTACCTATATTTAGTGAGAGTGTGAAAGATACAGAAGAAAAATATATCCCACACCCTTCAACATGGCTCAATCAAGAAAGATGGGAAGATTCACTAACAAAGAAAAAACAAACAAAAAATTAATATTGCAGGATGAAAAAAGCAGAAGAAATGATACGAGACTTAGGTTTCAATTTAGAGAGGGGTTTTGAAGATCAAAAAACCAAGTGTCCAGAATGCCAACCACCACATGATCCAAGAGATAATCCCGTATCAATATCTTTTAAAGATGATATGTTCTTATGGAATTGTCATCACTGTGGTTATAAAGGGGGTTTTCCTTTCACTGAAAAAATAGAAATTAAAAGTATCAAAAAAGATGTACAACCTATTTTTGGTGACAAACAAAACTTTACCAGTGAAATGTATAAATTTTTTGCTAAAAGAGGTATTTCAAAAGAAACCGTTGATTTTTTTAAAATTTATCAGACACAAAATGGACAAATTGCCTTTCCATATTTTGATACAAACAATGAAATTAAAAATATTAAGTACAGGTCAAATAAAGAAAAAAGATTTTCACAAACCAAAGGTGGTAAAAAACTTTTATACAATTATGAAAATGTTAAAAATCAAGAATGCGTTATTTTTGTAGAAGGCGAATTAGATTGCTTGGCACTTAAAGAAGTAGGTTTTGAAAACGTTACTACATTACCAGATGGTGCTCCTAGTCAAACAAATTTTAGTGAAGATGATAAACGGTTTAAAGTGTTAGAAGAATGTCCAATAGAAGCAAATCAAATAATTCTTTTTACTGACGGTGATTCAGCAGGACAGAATTTACATGATGAACTGTTACATAGATTTGGCAAAGATATATGTTGGTATATTGAAAAACCAAAAGACTGCAAGGATGCTAATGAGGTTTTGTTGAAACATGGTCCAGACAGATTAAAAAAAATTATTGATGATAAAGTTCCTTACCCAATTGAAGGTATTTACCGTGCATATGATTATCAAGGCAGTGTTCTAGATTTATACAATGGCAATTACGTAAAACCTATGAATATAGGGTTTCCCAACTTAGATAGAATTTATAAAATTATGAAAGGAACTTTTCACTGTGTAACAGGCATACCAAACCACGGAAAATCTTATTTTATGGATTTAATACTAATTGAATTAGCAAAAAAATATAATTGGAAGTTTACTATCTTTTCTCCAGAACACAGTACCAGTATGCATATCAGAAGATTATCACAGATGTTTTTAGAAAAACCTTTTGATGATGGGGAAAGTAACAGAATGACACCAGAAGAATTAAGAAATGCTATGCAGTGGATAGATGAACATTTTTATTTTATAGAAAGCAAAGAATCAGTCCCAGATATTGATTACATATTAGATGCTTCCAAAAAAAGTGTTAGAAAATACGGGTGTCATGGAATCATTATTGACCCTTACAATGAAGTATCAGCTACTAGAAAAGGCAATGCCAGAGAAGATGAACACATTAGAGATTTCATTTCTAAATGTAAAAGGTTTGCAAGACTTCATGACGTTGTGATGTGGGTGGTTGCACACCCTACCAAATTACCAAAAAACAATGAGGGTTCATATTCACCCCCTACGAGTTATGACATAAGTGGTGCCAGTCATTGGTCTAACCAATCAGATGTAATTCTTACCGTACATAGAGACTTTGAAACAGACATAACTACAGTGTTCACTAGAAAAATAAGAGAACAGGATTTGTATGGACAGATAGGCACTGCTGAATTTTTGTATCATAAAAAGAAAAAGACATTCGTTGAATATGTAGAAGAAGAAAATTGGGAAGTACCACATTGGACAGATTGAAAATATGATGAAATAATTGGTACATAATGGACATTGTGTATAAAAAAATAGAAGAAATTTTGCCATACTATGCCAACCCAAGAATCATCCCAGAAGAAGCTGTTTTAGAAGTCTCAAAATCACTCAAAAATCATGGTGTAATGCAACCAGTGGTTATTGACAAAAAAAACGTTGTGGTAGTTGGTCATACAAGATTATTAGCAGCAAAGAAATTAGGTTTACAAGAATTGCCATGTGTAATTTATGAAGGCAGTAAAGAACAAGTAAATGCTTATAGAATTGCCGATAATAAAACTGGTGAATTTTCTACGTGGGAAGAAGAAACTTTAGATACTGAATTAGATAAACTCATACAAAAAGGGGTAGAAGTTGCAGGTTTTTTTGACACGGAAGGAGTGGAAAATTTTTTAGAGGTTGATGGCTTGGATGTAGAACTTGATGAAGTCGGTTACAATGCTAGAGATTTAACTAACACTGTTCCACTTATGTTCTATCTTACAACAGAAGAAAGAAAAGAAGCTATGGACAAACTTGAACATTTGCGAGAGCAAAAAGGATTGCTCACAAAAAACAATGCACTTTTATTTGCATTAAGACAAATATGATTTTAATAGAAGCACCAGAGCATAATGAGGTAATAGATCAAACCCAAACTATGTACCCTACAAAAATGATTTCTATACAAAAAGATATAGAAATTGATGAAGCTAACATGACTGCTTATGGATTTTTAACAGAAGGACAATTCACCGCAACAACAACATTAGACACAGTTTATGAAATACAAGAAAATCAATATTTTTGTTTGAAAGGTCCAATCAAGTTTAAAGGTAAAGGACAGATGTTTATAATTATCAGATATGGTTTCAATGGTATAGACCAAGTAGGAATGTCTGAAAAGAATGGTCGTTTAAGTTACATAGATGGTTGCACTGATACACTTTTAGTTTCCCCACCCAGACTTGGTGACCCTTGTTTAAATTATTTACATTTCCCAATTGGCATTTATCAAACTCAACACTTACACCCAAGTATTAGAATGGGTATTGTTATCAATGGCAAAGGAGAAGCTTTTCAAGAGGAATCAGTCAAGTCTAAAGGTTGGAAACTTCCGTTGAGCAAAGGTTGTATGTTTTGTTTAGAAGAGGGAGAGATACACTCTTTTTCAACTGAAGGTAATTACATGGATATTATTGCTTACCATCCTGATTCTGATTATGGGCCAACAGACTTCAACCACCCAATGTTGAATAGGACATATATAGATCACGGCAAAAGTTAATGGTCATTCACAAAAAAAAAGACATAGATGAAAATGTTTATGATCTAGCTATCCAAAGAATAAATAGAACTTATGATATTTTTGATAATGTCGTGGTCATGTTCAGTGGGGGCAAGGATTCAACTGTCTGTTTAAATCTTGCTTTACAAGTAGCAAAGGAAAGAAATAAATTACCATTAGATGTTTTCTTTTTTGATGAAGAAGCAATTCCATATGAAACTATTGATTATGTTAAACGTGTTTCTGATTTAGAAGAAGTTAAGATGCACTGGTTGTGTTTACCAGTTAAACATAGAAACGGTTGTAGTCTGAAAGAACCATTTTGGTATCCATGGGCCCCAGAAGATAAAGAAAAATGGGTAAGACCTATGCCTTCATATCCTTGGGTCAAAACTCAAGATGATTTTAGTTTTTTTCCAAAAGAGGCCTCTAAAAGACCAACTGTTCCAGAATGCAACGGACTCTTATTCACCCCAGAAGAATGGGGTGAAGTTGGGGTTATTATGGGCATTAGATCAGAAGAAAGTCTTACCAGATATAGAACTATTTTACAGACAGGTAACGGTGTTAGATATGAAGATTATATGATAAATCTGAAATCAAAAACTGCTCTAGGAAACGTAATTAAAATTTGTCCCATTTATGACATGAAAACCGTTGATGTTTGGACTGCTCCACATAAATATAATTGGGATTACAACACCACATATGACTTGCTAGAAAAATTAGGTTTGACACATTTACAGGCAAGGTGCGCACCACCATATGGTGAAGAACCAATGCGAGGTTTGTGGCAATACTCAATTGCTTTTCCAGACATTTGGGACCGTATGCAGAATAGAGTAACGGGTGCGGCAACTGCTTCTAGATATGCCAATACAGAGTTATATGCCTTTAATGGGCTACCCACAAAACCTGATGATATGACTTGGCTAGAGTTCATTGATTACCATATATCCAAACACAAAAGTGAGTACCGACCTATGATAAAAAAATCAATCAATGATTTTATCAAGCAACATTACGGCAAAACTAAAGAACCACTGATGGCTACCCATCATTATAAAACGGGGATTGGTTATAACTTTTTATTGAGAGTTGCTATGCGTGGCGATTTTAAAGGCAGGAAAACACCATTGTTTTCAGCTGACCCAAAAGTTACAGCAGATCAAAAAGTGAGATATAACAAGGAGAGATATGGTTAAAAAAGGTTTGGATGCACAACCAGTCAACACTGTGCAATGGGTTGAAAGAAGTGAACTAAAAGCAAATGATTACAACCCAAATCACGTTGCACCAGTTGAATTAGAATTGTTGAAAACATCAATCAAATTATCAGGATGGACACAACCTATAGTCATAAGAAAAAACAAAACTATAGTAGATGGTTTTCATAGATGGACAGTATCAGCTGACCCAGAAATTCTTGAACTAACTGATGGCAAAGTTCCCGTAGTAGTTGTTGCTGAGAAGATGAATAAAGCAGAACAAATTTGTGCAACTATCATTCATAACAGGGCTAGAGGTAACCATGGAATTGTTCCAATGACAGAGATAGTTAGAAAGCTTAGAGAAAAACACAATTATGAAGATGAAAAGATACAAAAATTATTAGGTATGGAACAAGAAGAAATAGACCGTTTGTATGATTACCGACCTATGACTGAAAAAGGTAGTCAAGAGGAGTTTTCAAAAGGTTGGGTGCCTGATAACAAACCTAGAGAATTTGATGAATGATTTTAATAATAAATATAAACCTTTACCAGATTCAATTTATTTAGCAAAAAGTAAAATTCACGGTCTTGGTCTCCATGCAAAAGAAACCATACCTAAGGAAACTCATTTAGGAATGACCCACCTAGTTATTTTCACTGAACCAGAATGGATAAGAACACCATTAGGTGGGTGGTTGAATCATAGTGAAAAACCAAACTGTCGGATTGAATATAATTTTTTAAAAACTAAAAGATACTTAATTACAGACAAGAGAATATCTAAAGGCAAGGAACTCACAGTTAAATATTCTCTTAAACATTACGTATATGATGGTTAGCCCCATTGCTTAGAAGTCCACTGAAACATCTTAGTAGCATTCTCCCATGAATGTTCTAATGCTTCTTTCAATGGTTTCAAGTGCATACCATTCTGTTCATAACCTTCTTTAATGCAATCAAAGTAAGGCAATGCAGGTTCTTGATAACCCTTACGGTTCATTGCATAAAACATAACCTCTGCAGTATCACCAAAGTCCTCTTTCATTTTGCCTTGCAACTTGATCATAAAATATTCTTTGCGATACAAATGTGGGTAACCCTCAAATATATCCAAAGCTTTTTCACAATCATCAGTAATAGTCCAAAGCAAACCCGAAACACTTTGACCCTTTGCAGGTTCAATGTCTGCAACATTACGGAATACCAAGCGCCACTCTGGTAAGTTCATAGTGCAAATCGGTTTGGCTTTTGGACATCTGTATTCCATATTCTCCACGTTAAGATTTGCTCCATAGGCAAAGTACAATCTAATCATTTCTTTTTACCTCCTAGTTTTCTGATAAGTTTGTAATGTTCTAAGTCAAGAATAAAAGAAGTTGCACTGTCAAAACGTACATTGAATCCGTACTGAACTTTGATACGTCTTGCAGTTTCTTTCAACCAAGTCTCAAACTCTTCTTCATCACTTAGTGAAACCTCATACATTGAATGGGCAATCTGCGATCTTGATTGTGCAACCAATGTAACTCCACCTTGTAATTCATATTTCATCTGTCTCTTCATCTTCTTGCCTCCATTCTTTTGAAATGTGTTCTTCTGTCTTTAAAGAATCCCTCAAAGATTTGTAAATCTTCGTGAACTTTAGTCAAACCTTTGAACATCATTCCAAATTTATTTTTACTACTGAATAAACAATCTGTACCACATCTAATGGACCTTTGAACATCTGCCGCTTTTACCATTGCACCAGTAAGAAATAACCAAGCAACAATTTTAGTAATGTCAAAAGTTCCACTGTGGTGTCTAAATTCAATAGTTCCGTGATTCCAAAAACTCTCAATGTTGAGTTTTACATATCTTGTGCCAACCATATTGCTAATTTGTCTAGCATTTCTGCATCTATCTATGCTTCTAAAAATCTGTTCTGCATTTTCACCATCTTCATATCTTGCAGTAGGAAAAATTTTATCTAGCAAAGATTCACAGTAAGTATTGTTACTACGTCTTCTGCTAGGTGGCATAATAGAATCTATAGAACTTTCAAACTTGCAATATCTTTTGAACAAGTTTCTAAAGTGTTTGATTCTCCAATCAGAAACACCCCAGTGAACGTGTAAACCACAACTTTGATTCATAAAGAATACTGGTGCTTCTCCTAATCTATCCGCATTACGGTTGATCTCTTGAATAGTTAAGAGAAGCTTGTGTAGTTGATTAAATCCTTCTTGTCCTTTCAATATGGGAGTAACGATTTCACAACCGTCATATGCTCTAGTAGAATTCAAACTAGAATCTGTTTTTATTCTCCACTGGTTTGAACGGTCATTCCAAGAAGCTTGTCGGAATTCAATACCGTGTTCATTAAGTTTATCGTTGAAAACACTGGTAAGTGTTTCTATGGATAGCCTACTAAGGAGTTCTATCTCCACCCCAAATGTTCTTTCAAATTCAAATTTCATGTATCAACCTCGTTTTTTTTTTATTCAACACTATGATTATACACAACTGGGTTATTATTGCAACCCCTATATAGGTACATTTTGTATTTATTTTTACAGAACAACAAAGTATGATGTTGAGATTAACTGAGATTAAGTGATTAAAAAAAGTGGCTAAACAAAAGAAACTTACCAAAGAACTAGCAGAAAAAATACGAATACAGTATGTACAAGGTATTGATGAAGGTACTTCAGAACGTAGGTATCAAACCCTTGATTCCCTTGCTACAGAAAACAATATAGCCCGTGCAACTTTGTACCGATGGTCTAAAAAAGAAAACTGGAAGTCTCAACAAGAAAGATTCCATGAAGAGTATTTACAAAAGCTTGACAATATCCGTACCAAAGAATTGATACAAGAATCTAAAAAGTTTGATAGTAATGCATTAGGGCTAGCAAAAATATTATTGAATGAAGTAGGCATGACACTTCAAATGAATCAACAAAATAGACAGAACGGCAATCTCAAAGACACCCTTACACCAATACAAATTTCTCAATTATCAAACTCAGCTCTGACTGCTCAAAAACTAGGCAAACTTGCACTGGGTGAAAGCACAGAAAATATGAAACTAAATGCCGAAATCTCAGACACCGACGCATTCAGAGAAGCTATGGAACTGCTTGACGAGGTTGCAAACCAACGCAGAGAAGCAGACGATTCAGCTGTACACTGAATGGTTAAAACAAGCTAGACCTAAACAACTAGCACCAACAGTAGAACATTTTATCTGGTTAATACTTGCAGGTCGTGGGTGGGGCAAGACCAGAACAGGGGCACAAGATATTGCTCTTTATGCCCTAAGGAATCCAAACTCCATTTGTGCTGTCGTTGCTCCTACTTTCGGGGATTTGCGTAGAGTTTGTTTTGGTGGACCCAGTGGCTTATTAAATATAATTCCAAAAGACTGTTACAAATTAAATTATGGAACTAATGGGTATGCATCAAGTTTATCTGAAATAAGATTATTCAACGGTTCAAAAATTGTTGGATATGCGGCAGTAAATCCTGAAAGATTACGTGGTCCACAATTTCATAGGGCTTGGTGTGATGAAGTTGCATCATGGCAGTACCCAGAAGCATTTGACCAATTGATGTTTGGTTTGCGTTTGGGAGACAACCCTCAAGCTGTTATTACTACAACACCAAAACCAATACCGCTTATCAAACAATTAGTAGGAAGAGATGATGTTTTCATAACTAAGGGTTCAACATTTGAAAACGAAAAAAACTTGGCAGAATCTGCTCTAGAGATGATGCGAGAAAGATATGAAGGCACAACACTTGGTAGGCAAGAACTTCATGCAGAAATTGTTGATGATGTAGAAGGTGCATTATGGAATTTAAAATTGATAGATGAAGCACGACTAACACAGAATGACGAAAAAGAATTAACCAATATAGTCGTGGCAATTGACCCTGCTGTTACCAACAATGCAAACTCTGATGAAACTGGAATAGTAGTTGTAGGAAAAGATAACAACAATCAGTTTTATGTTTTAGAAGATGCATCAGGCAAAATGACACCTGATGAATGGGCAAGGAAGTCTATCAATTTATTTTATGATTGGGATGCAGATAAGATAGTTGCAGAAACAAATAATGGTGGCGATTTAGTAGAGAGACTTTTACGCAACTTTGATGTTAATATAGCTTATAGAAGTGTACAAGCTACCAGAGGGAAACTTGTTAGAGCAGAGCCAATTGCTTCCTTGTACGAACAAAGACGAGTACATCATATGGGAGTGTTTCCAGAACTAGAATCACAAATGTGTACATATACAGGACAACTAAGACCAAGTCCTGATAGACTAGATGCATTAGTTTGGGGTATGACCGAATTGAACAAGTCTAAAGGCACTGTAGATTGGAGGATAAGTTAAATGGCATTGATTGATGATATAAGAAATGTTTTTTTAAGAACTGAACGTAAAGAAACCAAACAAACACAGAATATGGTGGGCTATTTTGGAGTGGGTTCAGGTAATGCAAAAAATTATAAATATCAAGACCTTGCTAAAGAAGGTTATCTCAAAAATGCAATTGTGTACCGTTGTGTCAATGAAATAAGCAAGGGTGCAGGTTCAGTAGGTTATATGCTGAAAAGTGGTGAGAATGTTGTTGAAAATCACCCCTTGATTGATTTATTAGATAGACCCAACCCTTTGCAGTCAAATACAGAATTCTTCAACAGTTTGTTTGGCTTTTTGTTACTTAGTGGTAATGCTTATATTTTAAAAGTGGGTAGTGATATAGGGTCACCAAGAGAATTGCACTTACTGAGACCTGACCGTATCCAAATCAAGGGTGGCGGTAAACCTATCCCTGATAGATATGAATATACAATAAATGGAAAAGTACAAAATGTTTTTGATATAGACCCAGATACAGGTAATTCAGATTTGAAACATATAAGACTTTGGAATCCATTAGATGATTACTATGGTTGCTCACCTTTACAAGCGGCCGCAGAAGAAGTGGATCAACACAATCTTAGTTCTCAACACAATATAAATCTACTTAACAATGGAGCAAGACCTTCTGGTGCAGTTGTT
>VTLG01007674.1_pt1 | contig 34608 bp, 49 predicted proteins | sample 4694571 | NCBI WGS metagenome assembly VTLG01 (sample SAMN12604809, study PRJNA352737) | marine metagenome | biome: ENVO:00000447; feature: ENVO:00000209|ENVO:00000569|ENVO:01000036; material: ENVO:00002151; isolation source: viral sequences binned using virsorter ...
TGAGTACATTTGGGGTCTCGGAGAGAACCGAGGTATCCACGGGCTGTGCACCCCAAGGTTGCTTCGTCGTAAAACAAAAAACCCAGAGGCTCATAAAATTAAAATGGAACCTTTTCGGGGTTGGTGCGTTATAGAGATATGAAACGTAACAAACAGAAAGGAATAAGATGCACGAAATAGCACAAGCATACATAGAAGAAGAAAACCCATTGTTAACCTTTAAGACGTGGGATAACGTGATAAAACTCTTTGGCTCAATAGATGAAAGAGCAGATGAAGAATCCTTGGAAGAGTATAGCAAACTCCCCGATGATGTGATGGTATATAGAGGGGTGTGGACAAGGGACGATTGGAACCCCGGTACAGGGGTCTCATGGACAACGGATTATAAAGTGGCAGAGATGTTTGCTTTGAGATTCCAACCTTTAGGTGGTGAGTCTTATGTACTGAAAGGTGAGGTTCGCAAAAAGGATATCCTATACTTTACAAACGTTAGGCAGGAGTCAGAAGTGATACTGAACCCCGATGATATGATATGGGAAGATACTTATAAGGAGTGGGGTGAAAATTAATTAGAAGAGTTTTACGATAGACCAACGAAGTTGATCTATCGTAAAACATAGGAGAGAATATGAAAAAGAATAGTATGAGGTACTTAGAGGGGTTAGTAGAGAGGGGGGTGCGTAAGCATCTCCCTGCTCTGAAACATTTTAGATATCGTGAGCGCGGTATCGAGGATATTGTGAAAAAGGCAGTACCAACAGAGCATGATGATTTGATTGCCATAACAGAATCGGCGAGGTGGCTCATAACCAACGCTCCAGAGGAGTATATATATGGTGATATGATTGATGTTGATAACGCCATTGCAAGTAACCTCGCACAATACTTAACAAGATACGCCAATTCCTATATTGGTAGGGTGTCCATGTGAAGTCCAGTTTAAGGATACTAATTGATTTTATTTTGGAATATCATTGGACTATGGTATTCTCATTAACTAAATGGAGAGACAAAAGTGGATGGTGAAAAGTCAAGAGTACATTGCCCTAGGTGTGATAAGCTGATGTGGTGGTGGAGTTATGCCTCCAGTTATACCGGTGATGGTTCTACGGAACTGGGACTGGGATGTGAAAATTCTAAATGTGAAGGATACGAAATCCTGCCACAGGATATGCATGATGCAGTTGTAACAGAAGAGGAGAGAATAGATGCCTAAAAGAGGACGTAAAAGACAAGAGAACCCAACAGAACACACAATCTATATGCGTGGATACAGAGCGGGACAGAAACGTGACAACAGGAAAAGAATAAACATCTTTGACTACGCAATGAAAGGTATGTTTAACGTGTTTAAAGGGAAGCGAATATAATTCATGGGGCAACGGAGGTGTTTGGGGTTCTTCATTACCCCTTCCTTTCTTCCTTCGGATGTCCCTTCTCGGGGAGGCGGTTTTGGTTTTCCGTCTCCCCACTTATATAGGAGTAATGATGGATAAACACGATAGAGAAGTAAAGATAAAAGTATTAATGAAATTAAAATTAAAACGGAAGATATTAGATAAAATGAGTAATAACGAAATCAGTAGCCTGTTTTCCATACTAAAGAGATATTCAACATGAAAGTGAAAGACTTCTTTAAATGGGCAGATGGGCAACACATTAAAGAAATGAGGTTGATGAGGGCTAAGGGTAAAGAATATACTGTTAGCGATGAGGATAAGCTTAAAAACTTTAAGTCAATCGCTGAAAGGCTTAAATGTTCTCCGTCCTTTGTGGCCTTGGTCTATCTCTTAAAGCACATGGATTCCATAAGGAACTATGAATTAGATGGGGTGGAGGCCTCAGACGAGCCAATAGAAGGCCGGATAACTGATGCTCGTAACTATCTATTACTATTGGGTGCAATTTATAAAGAAAAGAAGGAACAAAAAGACGATGAGTGAGTTAAAACAAGTGACAATGGATTTTTTAATAACATTAATTTACGAAGCCAAGAAGCACCGCGAGTTTATTTTCGGGATGTTATTTGGTATATTTATTGGAAAGATATTTTGAATAATAAAGGAGTGATAAGGGGTGTTAGCGGAATTAGAACAAATATTAAATGAACTACGAGAAGAAATTAGAGCGACTCGAGAAAAGAATAGGGAGTACTCAAGGAGAAATAAGAATGCAGAGTACTCCCAGAATACAATGTACATGGTGGGAATCTATAAGTCTATGAGTATCATATCAGACTTCATAAAAAGGGAATTGAAGATTATGGATAAGTGGGCTGATAAGGAATCTAAGCGAATTAATAATTGAATATGCTTAGAAACAGCATTAAGTTTGGGTAACTAATTTGGAGAGAAATAATGGTTTTAAATAAAAGTGCAGTTAAAAAACTGTTCAATAAAGCGAGTGTGCAAGTCAATGTCTTGGCTCTCAATTACATTGATAAGTGGGCGAACAAAGCGGTCTTAGAGATGGTTGAGAATGCCCAATCGCAAGGCCTAAGAAGAGTTAAGCCTAAGAATATAGCGGAGATTTGTCCCGCATTTGCAGGGGAACTTACCGAAGATGATTGACCTCTTTAAAATATACGACGACTACATCTTGAGCCTGAGAGACGAGAACTTTGAGGCTCGCTATGAGGACAACGATAGTTGGTATCATGCGTCTGGAGCCGGTATGTGTATTAGAAAGCACTACTACTCTCAGATAGAGAAACTCCCTGCATCCGAGAAAGACTCAAATACAATGAGATTGTTTCGGTTAGGTGATTTGGTACATACCGATATGCAGGATGCTCTTCAGCTATACGCCGATGAGAATAATGTAGAGGTCTATATTGAAAAGGAAATTATCATACCAAGGCTAAACGTCAGAAGTTTTATTGATGCAATGGTACTAAAGGATGGGGCTCTGTATGATATTAAGACCTGCAATGATTACAAGTGGCAGTCTATCTTTGGGAAGTATGGTAAAACAGATGGGATTCAGAACTACATGGTTCAGCTTGGAACCTATGGCTTGTACTTTAGAGAGAATGGAATCAAGATAAATAAGATGGCTCTTCTGTTTTATAATAAGAACAACTCACGAGTAAAAGACGTCAGGGTTCCCCGTAGTTATATTGACATGGCTGAGAGATACTGGCTAAAGGTAAATGAGTCATTTAAAGAAGGCCTACCACCCATAGAAAGAGGCCTTGCTCCTGTTTTAGATTGGGAGTGCAATAAAAAATACTGCTCGTTCTTCGAGGCGTGCGGTGGTGGAATTAAAGGATTAGATTAATAAAGAGGATAACAGAATGGATAATAATGTCGAACAAGTAGATTGGGATAAGGTAAATAGAGGTAAAGTTAGGTATGGTTTTGCCTTAGAACTTTATAAAAAGGGTGGTATTCTAAAGCCATCTGAGCTAGGTAGGATAGAGGCTTTTGTAGAGTATGTTATGGAAGGTGTGGAATACGAGGCTACCGACGGTGGAAAGCCAGATAAGTCGCGCCCAAAGTTGATACCAAAGGATGAATGTAAGGAGATAATTAAGACTGAATCAGAGGGGTCAAAAGCTTTTGTTAAAGCGATGGTTCATATAGATGCTGAAGGTTTAAAAGATGATGACCTTGAGAGAGTCTTACAGGCCTTAAAAACTGGTAAGATAACGATGGATAATCTCCAAGCTTCCCTTGATAAGATATATAGTATCAAGCAGACGTACAAATAAAACAGATGTCAGGAGATGCCTATTACATACCCGGCGAGACAGGTGTCGGGACAAAATTACCTGTCGGTGAATATGAAGCAACCATTACAGCCTTAGACGTGGTAGACAATGTTAAGTGTGGTAAATTCATTGCTGATATTTTCAAACCGGTGTATACGGTTCAGCACCAAGATTATCCGAGTACAGATGTTAAAGACAATGGCATATTTAGATACAAAGAGAAAGTTGGATACAATTATAAACCGAGTCGCAACTGGGGATTCGCTAAGTTCTGCGGTATCCTTAGCTTAGAACAAAAGGATGGAGAAAAGATTACCTTACCTTATTTAAAATTTGATATGATAGATGGGTTCAAGGTCGTGATTGAGATAGGCTATAAGAACTTCGTTAATGAGTCTGGTAATCCGGTACGATATCCGGTGGGCACATTAAAGAAAAAAATCGGGAACGTTCCTTTCTAATGGATTGGAATCAATTATATATCCACCCCGATGATGACACTACCGATGATGACATTTTGGATTTTATTGAGTGGGTCAGCCGTAAAGCGGAACGGCTTGGCTTTAGGGTTGAGTTAAAACGACACCAGAAAACCGAGTCTGGTTCTTCGGACATTGTGAGTACTAACCCACTAGAAAAGCCGAATGAAACACATTAGCGTTCAGCTTAATGAAGGACAATTGAAAGAAATAACTAAACAAGTGAGAGATAGTGGTGGCGCCGACAATAGATTTGACGTAAATCTGTTAGAAGGTAAGCTGTCAGAGAATAAGTGGGCCGAACTGTTGGAGACTGTAGAATTTAAGAAAGATTATAAGGCATGGAAGACCGGCAATGTTGCTGTGGAATATGCCAACAATGGAAAGCCTAGCGGAATTGCGGTTACAGAGGCTAAGTTTGTGGCTTACGTCTTAGTAGACGAACAACAGAACGAGACCGCCGCAATCTTTTTAAGGACAGAAGTGATTCGGTCAATGTGCCGTCAGTACCTTGGTAGTCCCAAGAGAGACATAAAGGGTGGCGACAACCATGACTCCAGTTTAATTTTACTTCCCGTAGAAGAGTTGTTAGACCCAAAGTTTATATTTGGAATTAAAAGGGAAGAACCAGATGTAGAGTATGGAGATGTTCCAAAAGAGGAAATCAAATGGACGTATGTGTGCCATCAGTGTGAACACACTCACGACTCATCCGCTAAGACTTTGTTTATGCATTGTCCTAAGTGTGCAAGTAAGGGTGAAAAAATAAGGATGTTAATGTATTGAAAAACAAAAACAAAAGAATGACCAACAAAGAACGAGACAATCAGCTTAACTACCTATTTCAATCAATGTATGAATTAAGTAAAGAAATCAGGATGGTTCGGGGATTATTTGAAAACTATATAATATGGAAAAAAGATGTCAAAAAATTTACAAAGTACCTCCAAAAAGAAGAAGAAAGAAAATCAAAAGAGAGGGAAGAGGAACAGGCAAAGAGGAGCAGAACTCCAAAGGCAGACAGTTAATGTAGCTAAAGGTTTTAAACTCGAAGCGTTTAACAGAGACCGTGGTGGTGCTCAGCATGAAATGGGTGATGTAGAAATTGAAGGAAAATATTATGGTTGTAAAAGACGAAAGACAATTGCAACATGGGTGAAACCGGAGAAACAGGAAATTGGAGTAGTGATACGGGAAGACAGGGGCGAACCTTATATGGTAGTCCCGCTAGACCATTACTGCTTATTACTTTCATTAATAAAGAATACAATTTAGCGAGTGTGATACTTGGTTGGCGCCAATAATTTAATTAATCTGTGTTTTGTAGAAACTCGATTCTTTAGGTTAACAATCTACTCGCTAAAATATTTCACAAACAAAGGAGCCAATAATGGCATTCGAGCATAAAGAGAATACCGCTACGGTATTTGAGAACGATAAGAAGTCAGCTGACAATCAACCCGATTTTACCGGAAAAGGTAAGGTGGGTGATGAACTCATGGAGTTTGCAATGTGGAAGCGCCAATCCAAGGCCGGAAACGAGTACTACTACATGAGTTTTAAGAAGCCATCTGATAAATTTGGAAATAAAGGGTCAGCTAAGCCAGCTTTTTAGATTTCAAATTAAATAGGGTCGTAGCGGGGGTGTTTCCCTCGCTACTTACCCGAGCCTTACCTTGTATCGAAAGACTTTAGAAACGCCCGTATTCGGGCAACTAGGGGCACTTTTTTTTAGTAAGTTGTAGTCAAAACCAAAATATGGAGTCAATGTTCAAATATTGTCCTAAAATAGAAAAAGCCTGTGCATTTTGCGGTGAAGCTAACTGGAATCCTATAACAGATAGCAGAACTGATGAGCCAGTATTGTTTTGTGGCATGGCATCTGGTTATGAAACTAGGGTGGCGCCATTGCCAGAGTGTTGGTTAAAAATGAATCAGGCTATGCGAACTAAATATAGGAAACAAAAGCGGGCTGAGTATGAAGCGTTGAATCCGAAGAAGTTAGATTATAAAGTAATAGGGACTAAACGGTATAAGAAAAGCTATTAGGGGTTCATTTCTTTTTTATATTTATTCATCAACCTTTCGTTGATAGCATCAACATCAATATCTTCATAAGTTAAGGGTCTGTCTGGAAAAGAATTATTCCACTCCCTAACTAACCTGTTAGCCATTCTATCATTACCATCTATAAGGTAGTCTAAAATTCTGGGTCTAATTTTAGTAAGTCTATATTTAACGTAATTTTTTCTTTGACCTTCAGTTTCAAGCCGGCCTAATAATCTTCGACCAACACTTCCAAAAGCAGGTGCTACATTTCTTGCTGCTCTTTGTGCCGTTACCCAAGTTGGGCCAAATGTTCCCGTGTCAGTAACTAGTCGTTGAAGCGCTGAGTATGCTTTACTTGCATCTTGAATCAGTACAGGTTTAGCCGCAAAATCTATTGCTCTCCAAGTGTTTTCTGCGGCGATAATATCTGAGACAATACCAAAGCCACCTACAGCCGCCATAGAGTCAATGAAATCGTTTAACCCATATTCTTCACCTTCAACTAAGTGCTTATAACTCTCATCATAAATGTCTTTACCAGCAAAGAAATCACTAAGACCATTTCTAGCCCATTGAACCATTGCTCCTCCAGCCATCCCAGCTGCACCAAGTCTTAACAAAAACACTGGGTTCTTATGTTCATAAACTTCTTTTTTCATTTCTCCATATAGCCATTCTGCCTGTCTATATCCAAACCTTTTAAATAAAACAAATGGTTGAAACCTTGGGTCGTTAAAAAAGGCAGGTTCTCTAAATACGTTCTTTTGAAGTTGGGTGTCCCTTGAGAACTCAAGCATAGCTCTAGCCATATTCTTTTGTGTAAGTTTTTTATTAACATTCTCGACGCCCATACCTTTTAAATTAGATATCGCCCACTCTTTTCGTGCTTTTATATTCGTAGTCTTTGCTATTTTTTGCCATCTCAAAGCAGCTTCGTAACCAGTATAAGCAGCAACAAACTTGTTTAGTCTATTGATTCCTTGGAAACCAGAATAGTATGTTATCTTATCAGCAACACGTGCAGTAAGACTAGCATTCGCAGGATTAAAACTAGCTATAATAGAGTGAAGCTCAAGGGAACCAGCACCCGAGTATTCTTTAATAGCTTCTCGATATTTTTTATCAGTAGCTACTTTATAGGTTCCTTTAAAGAAAGGAGAATACCCTGCTTTTAAAATACTAGAAATAAAAGACTGCGTTAAATTTGGAATAGTAGCAAAACCCAAACCTATCTTGGTAGCAACTTGAAAATTTACTAAATCATTTAAAACACTTTTAGCTTTAGGGTTCCAATTGTAACGCCTATCGACTTCAATCGTTCCTGTAAAAGAATTGATAGCCTTAGATAAAAGCTCTGCTTCATTCTTGCCACCCATATCACGAATAGCTTTTATCTTGTTAAAAAGTTTTGCACCATCAGCGCCAGCTGTTTCAGCAAACGCAACAGACTTTCCAACTTCTCCCATGTAGTTTGTAAGCAAAGTTCCTGCATCTCTTTCATAGAACATATTGTCTAGCTTGTCGCTAGTTCTGGCTTTTGTTAATGATTTACTTGTTGGGGCAATTTCGCTAAATAACTCTCCTCTAATTCTTTCAAAAGACTCTGATAAAGAAACATCATTAACTCTTCTTTTAGTAGACTGAGCAATTTTTTCTCTCATTCGCTCTATTTGCTGAATCGTTTCAGGTCTTAATACTTTTGTATTTAAAGCTTGTTTTAAAGTAGCTTCAAAGTTTTCTCTATTTTTAAGCTCAAGACTCATAGTTCTTGGGTCAATCTTTAAATACTTTTCAAAGTCTTCTCTTAAAATTCTTTTTAGTTTTGCATTATATTTTCTAGGTAAATAATTGTCTACTACTGGAGCTAACTCTATCCCTGATTTTTCTGCTGCTTTCCAAGCGGTTTCTAAGACCTTCCTATATTCGAGCGTTCTTTGAACCGAATCAGGATTCTTTGACTCAAGGTCATTTGACAGTTCTTCTCTGTCTTTTTTAGATTTAATCTTTTTAAGCCCCTTTATTACTCTGCCGTCTTTTGTGGTGTAGGTTGCTTGATTTAAAGCATACCAAAGTTGTTGAGTTAAGCCATCTTGTCTAGCAGACATTGTAAAGTAATCAGCTTTTACTTCATTAGACAAAGGTTGGAATCTTGGGTCATTGACTCGACGGTCAAGAGGCTTAAGGGCTGTTAAAGCATCATAAACAGCAGGAGGTAACCACTTCTTAAAAAAAGATTCTCCTGAAGCTTCGTAGATAGGAACCCCTATCTTTTTATAATTTGCAATTTCTTTTTCAACTGCTTGTCGTGTTTCTAATTGTCTTAATAATCTTTCTCTGGCTTCATAGTTATTAGAAAGCTCATCGTAGTTAGTGCTTTTTTTACCCTTTCTTTTTCCACTTGGTTTCTCTGCGAAAGTTTCACCAGCGACATCGTTAACCATACGCCTATATTCAGCGTCGTTTATTTTTAATTCTCCCTTAAGAGTAAAAGATTTCTTTTGAATAAGCTTATCTACATCTTGACCTTTTTTAGTTGTCTTTAATCTGTAACCGCCATCTTGTGTTGATTTAAAAAAATCTTTTTTAGGTACCGCGAAAGACTTCCCATCTGTTCCATCTTTGTTAACTTCTCTAACTTTTAATATAGTTTCTTTTCTTTCAGTGCTAACCCAGTCAGTTAATATCTTAACATTTTTAGTTCCGTCTGTGTATATTTCTTGTTGTCGTATTGCCGCTTGCTCTCTATTTTGCTTGGCCTCAGCGTTCTCCCTGTAAATAGCTTCAAGCTCTTTGCCTTCTAATTGTTTCGCTTTAGATTTAAATATTTTTTTACGAGCTGCTTTACTTAATGTAAGACCACCAATAACACCAGCAGCGTGGATGTAAGAATCAAGGCTCGGTAGTTCTCCTTCTAAGAGTGGAGAAGCTGTACCAAATAAAGCTGTCTCCGCACCTTTTTCAACAAGAGTCGCTTTTCGCGAACTTAGCCCTCTTTGTAAAGCTGCGCTTTTAGACACAACACCTAAAGCTCCAGTTCCTGCACCAAGACCGGCTCCTATAGCCGCATCTTTTAACGTCGTAGTAAAGCTGATATCTTCATCGGTTACCTGCTGTCCTAACGCCGATTGTAGACCAGAATAAAAACCTAAACCAGTGGCTCCCGTAACCGCTTTAGCTCTGGCTTGATTTAATACTTTTGCGGAGGCTTTAGCTACACTAGCTTCAGCGGCTTCCTTCTTTAATCCAGATTTAACCAGTTGGCCTACCGCTCTTTTAGTAGATGCTTTCAGGGCTAATCCACCCACTCCACCGCCTAAAGTCATTGCTGCGAAATCTGTAGGGGTTAAAAAGCTAACGACAGTAGCTCCTATATCTTCTATCATACTCGGGTCATAGTCTTGGTCTAGAGTAAATACAGGGTTACCCTTGACCACCTGTTGGGCTAACCCTTCTATGCTTTGATTATAACCTTGTTTTACCCAATTAGGAAGCCAACCCCCCGGAATAAAACCATAAAGAGATTCTTCTTTTTTAGACTGACCGGGGCCAAGGGATTGTAAAAAGTCTATTTCTTCTTGTGTTATATTATATTGAGGCATTTCAAGACATCAACAAAAGGACGCTACAATGCAGAAAGCTTAGTAGCTGTGGGAGAAGTATAAAAAGGTTTTATTTCTTTTCTTGCCTGCTTTAAACTACCTCTTTGCCTTTTTATTTCAGCTTTTGTTGCTTGAATAGCTGCATTAATTTGCTCTAATTCCTTAGCTTGAACATCGGTTAGACTTCTTAATTTTGATGTTCTGTCTAATATATTTTTTCTATTTTCTAACTTAGGTAAAGAACTTTGTAATTTACCAATATTAACTTCAGATGATGATTCAACTTGAGTTGCCATTTTTTTAACATCAGATTCTGTCTGTGGGCCTAAATCTAACGCATCTTCTGGTTTGAAAGCATCACCTTCAAGTATACTAGAGACTAATTGGTCAGCTTGCTCGTCTATTGATAAAGCCTTACCGTCATCACCTCCACCTCCATCATCATCACCGCCAAATTTTTCTTTTTCATACCTATCTGCCATTACATCCATTTGCTCAAAAATTCCTTTAATATCAGCATTAGGCATTTTAGCGCTAGCTAATAATATATCATACTGAAATTTATACCTTGGGTCTTTCAACATATCTTGATAAGAATTTTGAACTTCGTTAAAAGCACTGTCTCGTCTAGCTACCACCTGTCCATAAGCAGCAGAGGTAGGGTCTAACCCTTCAAGAGCTCTACTCCCTTCTTCTACTATATCTTTAGCAGAGCTCACAGCATAAAAACTTTTTAATGAGGTTTTTTGGTCTGCTTCTTTCGCGCCCTGAACTTCCATTTGAGCAGCCATATCGAACATACCATATTTATTGTATATAGCCTGTTTTTGATAGGGTTCAGTAACTGAATTTAACAGACTATTCATTTCCCTTGTGTCAGCTTGTGATTGTTCAAACTGCTGCTGCTGTATAAAATTCTGCTGAGAAATTCTAGCTTGTTGCCTTTTGAAAGCACGGTCTTCTTCTACTCTTTTTTCATCGAAGTCAATCCGTCTATTCTCTTGATTTAGTCTTCGCTCCTCCAGTTGATTTGCTTTGGCATCCGCTATTATCTTTGGGAGAGCGGTTGCAAAGCTCTCAGCTTCGGGAAGTAATACGTCTCCAAGTTGATATCTAGTTGCCATTATCTCTTACCTTTTGTTCAAGTGTTTTATCCATACTGTTGGTCATAGTAATCCTGCATTTCTTGCTGATGTTGTTCTTCAGCCGGTGTTAGAGCCACGTTAGGATTTTGATTCATAGGGGTAGTTAAACTCGGTGGAGCTGTAGAAAACGCGTTTCTATCAAACTCAAACTCGCCTTTCCGTTCAATATCGCCAATGGCGCTTAATAGGTCAGCTTGATAACCTTCAACCACTCCACGTCTCTGTCTATCTATATCAGTATATAAATTAGTCATAGAACTTTCTAGTTGCTGACTTCCAATTCCGCTACGACCAAAACCTCTTTGTCCTGCAGCTGTTCTAGCCCCGCCCCTGATACCGCGAGTCGCTTGTTTTCCACCTGCATATATATCGCCTACTTGCTGTGAATAACCCATACCGAATTGAGGTAGGTCACCTGCATACTGGGCGAACCTAGGGTCATTCACAATATTACCCATACCCATTTGAGCTAACGCTCCGCCTACATCAGTTGCCGTACCATACCCAACATTAATTCCGCGACCAGTTAGAGGTGCTGCATCTGGATTGCTAACCTGCGCTCCAGCACCTTGAAAGCCAAGTACATTAGAGCCAGTCATAGACCAATCTGTACCGGGCCCAAACACCGGATTATTACTTCCAAACATTTGCTGACCGTATGGGTTTGTTTGTTGCTGCTGTGGTCTAGTGGGGTCATACTCTGTTCCTACCCTTCCACCGCCCTGCATCTGTGGTATCATATAGTTAATAAGACCACCACCCTTTTTATATCCCCCAAGTAGGGGGCCACGTCCGCCACCCATTTGATATCCCCCAAGAAGAGGGCCACTTCCTCCACCTGTTTGATATCCCCCAAGAATTGGGCCATAAGCATTAGATGGATACTGAGGCGGGAGACCGATGTTTGAAAAGTCACCTAATGGAGCCTCTGAGATTTCAGCTAAAGGCATATCTTCAAAAGGAACATAAGAAGATGGGTCTACAAAAGCATCTGCTCTATCTAGCAAAGCTTGCTTAGCTCCAAGTTCTTGAGCAGCAATAGAATCCGCATCGAAAAGAGCACTAGTTCTTGGTGTTTCAAAACCTAATCCGCCCTCAATTTTTTCCAGCTCAGGGATATCAACACTCTCAGGAAGTCCAGATGGGCCAAATTTAGCTTTTAAATAATCAGCACCCCCCTCTGCTGCAAACTTCATAAGACCAGCTTTGGCACCACCCACCAATGCTCTTTCGCCCATACTTTTTCTGAAATCATCTGCAGCACCCTGTATGTCTTTTCTTGATTGCTGAGCGTATTTTCCACCTTCTACTTTTGTATCCTTATAGGTACTTTCTCCTGCTAATCTTCCAAGGCCCGAGCCAATAGCTGTTCCAATCGCACTCCCCACTGCCGTTCCTACTCCCGGTATCGGGATGAATGAACCAGCAATACTACCAACTGTGCCTAAAATACTACCCAATCCACTAGCACGTCTTTGTCTTTTAGCCGCCCGTTCTTGCGCCTGTTTTAATCTCCGTACTTCACCTTGGTATTCACTCTGTCTTTTTGAAGAAGCGATTCTTCCACCGAGTTGATAATTGCTAGATGGCCCTGTCATTCCTCCGCCATATAATTCCATTAAACTGTTTGCCATGATTATGTCCTTGTAAATTCTAAGTAATACCAAGCGCCAAGCTCTTTTCTGTAGAGCCTTAACTTTCCATCTGGTGTTTTAACCATTCTCTCTTCACCGTTGTTGCCAGAAGCGTTGGCTGGAAAGCCTATTTGAATCTTAGCGTCTGCTTTCTTTGCATTGTATAAAAATCTTTTTTCCCTGTCAATTGCCATTAGGTAATTCTCTTATATATAGGTCTGTACTCTATCCCAATATTATTTATTGTCTGAAGACTATCTCCGTTTAAGTCCAATCTTAGCTGAAAAGAGGAAGCGAGCAATGGAGTATCAAATGTATATCTATTAACATCTAAATCTGCGCTTGTAGTAGCTACTGTAGAACTGGATAAACCAGAAGAGGAAGACCCCTGCCTTGTCCCACTATCGTTTACATAAACATAATTGATTGCGCTTGAGTTAGCTGCGTTACTTGCATATTCAATGGTAATACCATAAATCTTTTTAACCGTATTCGGCAATCCGAAATCGTCATCTTTTAACGTGATATCAAATGTTGCACCAGAATCCGGCTCTCCATCGTAAGACTCTAACTCATCAGTACCAATACCTAATGTCATTTGATTGTAGGCGTCTGTAATAATGTTTGTCTTGATTGCATTGGTTGCTAAGTCTTCAATAAATGTGAAGCTATTCGTTGTAAAGCTATACACATACGCATCACCGCTCGTACTACCAGAAGCAGCCGCATCTCTTATAACGACTAAATGTTTATTAACTGGCTCAAATCCAACTATGGTGTCTGCGTTTACAAAGGACTTCCAAGTGGACTCCAATATCTTCTTTTGTAGATTGGTAATCTTTGAACCATCATAGAAAAATAAACCCTGTTTATTCGCCCAAGCCACACCAAAATCTGTCTTAACAACAGCGGCGTGAAAAGGGGTACCCATATTTGTATGCTCACTCTCTAAAAACCATTGCGTATCAGAACCACCACCTATGTTGATTATATAAAGGGTCTTTTGTTTAAAAGCCAAGATACGGTCTGCAAAGGATTCTAGCTTAATAAAATCCTCACCATCATTTATACCTATCTCTATAAAATTAGTAACTGGGAATGTATCAAATTTATTTATCTCACTATACAATAACTTATCAGCTGAAAGCTCAGTCTGACCATTTGCATTAATTGATTTTACATTGGCTATAAACTTTCTTCTGTTAGTGACAACGCTGGTTTTGTAACCCTCCCCAGCTACACCAACCGATGCTGTTGAAAGGTCTGAGGAATACCCATTTAAGGAGGCATAAGTATCAGAGCTATTAACACCGACAGCTGCTCCACCAATAAGATAGGCAGACTGCGAATACGTAACATCCCAACCGTTATAATCAGCCTCCAAACTGCTCCTGCATCCATCTGTTAAAGAGATATCAACAAGCAGTTCCCATTCTCCTTTTAAAGTGCTATCCCTGCAATAGATTCTTCCACCAGTTACTCTATCTGCATATCCATGGGATGCAATAACCGTACAATCTAAATATTTACTTGCTACTACGGCAATAGTACCCGTCATAGTAGTGGGTAACGATTCTTGATTTCCGTCATAAATGAATGTCTGGGCAAATTGATAGGTAGCTGCAGTAAACGAACCAGAGCTGGTTGGTACAACTTCCAGATTAAAACCTAACCCAGCGTCTGGGGCAATATAACCAGCTACATCTGCGCCAACACCCCACGCCTCTGCAGAGTCCAGAATAAGAGTAGTATCGTTTGTTCTCGATGCAATTCCTTGCACCTCACTACCGTCTTCATTAATAGCTACGTATAAACCGCTATCAAATTGAGTGTCGAAAGTTGAGGTGTAGGTTGTACCGCCAACAGTTAAAGTCGTACTGGGGCTTCCTGCGCTTGTAAACACTAAACTCTTCTCTTTAGTCAAGACAGCGGCAGCTATTCCAGTACCAGCAGTCCCATTAAAGGGTGGCAGAGGAGGTGCACTATCTGTTTTCCAACCTGTTACATTTTGTACACTACCGCCACCAACGTTTAATTGTGTACCGCTTGAATCTAACCAAAGTTTTTTACTGATATAACCATACCATTTTACCGCGTTCCCAGCCCCAAAATTGGTATCACATACTCTAACAGCGCCATCTGCTATATCGTATATGACCGCACCGCCAGTGGTGGAGCCTAGGTCTATTGAATCTGCAGCCCAAGAGCCACCAGCATCATAGATGTCTATTCTAGTGTCCGATGTGGCGTCAGTATCCGCTAAAAATGTTCTTACCGTTGCAGCATTAGTTCCGCCAGCATTATAATCAAAAGTCCCTTGGAATAATCCATAGCCAGCAACTGAAGCATCAATACTGGGTGCCGCATAATCACTGGTATTATCGGTTATTTTTCCACAAGACTGTATCTGCCCAAACTCATCTACAATAGCATTCTTAATGTCAGCGAGCTCATTGTCTTTAATCGAGCGAGCATTGGTCTTGGTATTTAAACCACCGTCAAACCTAGTATATGTTTTAAATTGCTTAGGCATTTATTTCTTTACCTTAATCGGCGTAACAGCCACAGTAATATCCGTACTTTGATTATACTTGCCATTAGGAAACTTGATTTTATTATTCCCTTTATTGTACGACGCATTCTTTAATTTCATATTAACCATTTTTTAGCAGCATCAACAAAGTGTTCCGGATTGCCAGCTCCACCCTCAGTGTTATAATATTTTTTCCAATAATCTGCCTTACCTTCTATTGTATTAGGTACTGACTTTGGTACTCTCCAGTACTTTAAACGACAATGTACAATACCAGCAGCTATATTCTTTTCAAGTATATCACCCCAAATATCCTCATCATACACTTGCCAATACTTACTATCCACACGACTGGCCTCCGCACAGCTTACTATCAATGACTTTCTATGCTTTAGATAGTGTACAAGGTTATCTACACAAGTCGCTGGCTCTACTTGCCAGAACGAGCAAGCAGGCCCATTTCCAAGCTGTCTTAGATATTCATATCTTGATTCAACTATCCCAGTAATCAAAACAAGTTCGACTGCATCTTTAGATGCAAACTTTTTACCCATAGCCATGCAGGTACGCTCTATCAATGACTTTATTTGTTTTATACTAACCATAAAAACCTTTCACGTTAAGCATCGGGTTTAAGAATCAGTTACATTCTTTTTAAATTCGGCGAACCAAATATCATCCAACTTATTCTTACTTGATTTAACAAGTTTTTCAACGAATTGAATCGCAACCTTTTTTAAGACCGCTTCGCTAATTACAGTTTTAAGCCCTGTAACAACGAGTCCTCTTACAAATGGTATATACAATCCACCACCTATTACAGCTAGTGTCCCTACAATACTTACCCAATGACTCTGAATCCATTCCATCATGCGTCTCCTTTATATAACCATCCAATTAATGAACCGAATACGAGAGCTACAAATGAACCCACACTCTGTATACTTGATACAGAAGATTCCAATGAGCGAACCCTGCCATTCTGTTCCTTTACTAAAACTTTAATGTCATCTACCGTTTCTTTAATATGAGCTATCTCGCCTGATTGTTTAGCACTCATAACAGTCAATTCCTCTAGTCTAGATTGAGTATCTGTTCTCCAGCTATCTACCTGATTCTTATTCATTTTGAGTTTATCCTGCCCTTTAAGTATGCTAAATCATCCGTAACATCATTTAATTCCTTAACAATATCTTCTCTATGCCTTTGAGAGATTTCATCTGAACGATTCCATCTATCTAACATCTTTAAAATTATACCCTCCACATTAACCATCTTAGTCTCAGCTTTAACGATTGATTGTCTAATATTATCTAAATCTTCATTCTGTAATTTCTGACTCTTAATCAAATTGATTATCATCATCGCGAATAAAACTACTATTATTCCAACAGCACCATATTCTGCATACAGACCGAAAACTTTAGAGTCAATCATCTAGTACTTTCTTAGTTGCTCGTAATCCAATTACGACTAATGCTCCCATTGCTACCGCTAGAAACATATCCTCTCGGATACTAAAAGCAATTATAATAGATTCAATCATCATAGCCGAGACTATGGCTTTATCTATTAAACTGCTAGTCTGAGTCTTCGCTAGTTGATGCTTCATCAATAGAAGCCTTCAACGCATCAACGAACGCCTGTCTTCCAAATTGCAATTGCTGAAGATTGAATGTAGCTCCATCAATCTTCCTATTCAAGTCTGACAGATGTTGTACCATCAGCTTTTGATTATCGTTAAGTTCATCAACGGAATAGGTATCTCCGTCAATATCGAGAAAAGGCTCTTTTTCTTTTTTATTTTGTTTTTTTGCCATTTCATTTCCTTGTTGTTATTGTTAATCATGGTCTCTTCAAACCCATTTTTTGCAATAGGCTTCTTTGAGTTTTAACTTCTTCTTCTAATTCTACATTATGATGTTCTAATTCTTCTAAATGTTGTTTTTCCATATCGTGCATTTTTGAAGTTAGTACAACCAATTCTTCATGCATATCTCCTATACTTCTATCCATACTTGCAAACTTCATCTGTATTTGATAATAGGTTGCTATCAACATAGCAATCCCAACCATCGCCTTTATTAAGAAAGCTACAGATATGTGTACCTGACTATCAGCGCTAATTCCCTTCGACATTCTGAACCTCTGGAACTACCATTATCTTCTATTATTAAATGTGTCTTGTTCTGGTGCATCTTGTATTGGATATGGGTCACTAATTTCTACTTCCATTGAATCATTAGGTGTATAATGAATTGGTATACCCAACTTCTTTTCCCATTTCTGAATTGATGGTTCAAGAGTTCCTCTTGCATCCGCAATCACAATCACAATCGCAATCACACAGTGTAAATAAAACCACGTCATCGTGCATGCCAATTAATCGCCTTTTCAACATCGTCTGCCCCTAGTTCTAAGTTTCCATCAAAATCTGCTTTCCACACTTTTACTTTCTTGCCGTCTTTGAATAAAACTACGCTTGGAAAATTTCTTAATCTTAGTTTTCTGACAACTTGAGGAACTTTTTTTGATGGTAAAATCATCATTTGTGTTCCCATGTGTGCTGAATCTCCCTTCACCATAAATTTCCCTGTATAAAAATTCTGTTTAGAATCTTGTGACCATTCCGCAGTAAAACGAACTAACCACATTCCTTTATAAATAGCTCCGTAAAAATTGTCATTATTTACTTCTTGTTGTACTGGCTGACCAAATACCAATGATAATAATAGTAGCCACTTCATTGGACTGCAATCCGAAGGTTTATTACTTGTTGTTTCAGCTCTTCAATATCTTCTTGTAACTCTTCAACCATCTCATAGATTTCATCTTGTGTTTCTTGGAGTGAGCCTACCTGCTGTTTATATTGTTCGTACGAGGCTGGATGGTTATAGCCTTGAGGTTTGCTCGGATACTCGCTTTCGTATAATGATTCTAAGGTTGGTAATTCTTTAGCTTCCTGTATGTCTGCTTGGAGGGCATAGTACATTCCAAAAAGGCTACTAAGTCCGATTGCTCCAGTTATAATTGTTTGCAAACTAAGGGTAAATTTTGACCCTAAAATCTTTTCTTCGCTTAACTCTTTAGCCACTTACTTGTATCCTAACTTCATGTGCATACAAACAGGACAAGTATCCATTGAATGATTTGGACTGTCTAATCTTAACTTATCATAATTTTCTTCAGCATGGTCTAATCTAACTTCCATAACATCTTGGTCTTTATCAACTCCAAGAGTAGTAGACATTAGCCATCCTGTTAATCCTACAATTAAAGTACCTATCCCTGCGAGGAGTGCACCTTGTAAATCTATCTTTTTCATATTACCATCCTATACCTGTAATAAATGCGATTGTTGTCCATATACCAAATACGACTAAAAACCTCGCATATAAATTTCCAAATCTTTGATTCAATTCTTTTTCCTATCATTTACTTCTATTGTTCTGCCGTGATTCTCTCCACGTTCAGTATCTTTACGTCCACCGCCACGACTACCTTCGTTACTTCTCGTATTAGCTGTACTGTATACACCACTACGATATTGTAATGGTCTGAAATAGTAGTCATATCCATAAGGATAACGAGGCGGATACTGATATCCCGTCCTGTATCCATCGTATATAACGACTGGACTTATAGGCTCAGCATCTTTCATTAGAACTGATATTGTCAGTCCTGTAAAGATTCCTAATGCAAAGTATGCTAATGACTTATACATTAATGCGAATCAACCCAAGCTTTCTTTGAAATAGTTTCAGCATCTTTAATTACAACTTTTTCTGTAACCTCATCAACAGCTTCTACAGCTGGAGATACTTCATAAGATTCCATTACTGGAACTGTATGCTTACCAATATTTTCGCCAGATTCATTATATAAATCTACTTCTTCAGTTACACCTTCTACTACTTGTTTAGTTACAGTAGTAGTTTTCTCTACATACTTACCACCTTCTTTAACAATATCTGTGTTAGAAACATCAACTTCTTTAGTTGTTGTTTTCTGGCGCTCACCCGTTACTGCATCTTTTGCTGTAACAGCATGAACTTTTACCTGCGTCCTAGATACTTCAGCATTTTGACATCCATCAGATACCCATGATTCAAAATCTTCAAGTGATTTATCGTAAGCATCGGCTCCTTTATACATATTTCGTAGAATTTCTCTTTTATAGAAATCTTCTCTACCATCTACATACGCCTGTAAATCATCACCGCTTAAATCTTTTGGTGCAGTATGTGTTAACTTGCAGTCGTCACCATCAGCATTTACTGTAATTTCAATCCATTGATTTGAATCACTACCGTTAACTGACCTTGTATTATTTATTGTAATTGACATTTTTATTCTCCTAAAATAATTGTACTGCGAGAGCTTGCATATAAATAGTGCCGATTGTCGCGTTTCGTTCAATCCTAATTTGTGGAGCTGTACCACTTTGTTCAACATTGATATACGAGTGCCAATCCGTAGCATTTCCCGTTGGATGGTAAGTTAGGAATTGCCAAAATCCTTCACAGACAATACCAAAATAATTGCCTTGTGCGGCGGGTACTTGGTTTCCTCTCATAAATAAAGCCTTTGTGCCTTTTGGAATCATACCCTTACTTAGACTTTCTAAATTATAATCAGTATCACTTGCAACTGTGGCGTTATCAAAGATTCCAATAGCCTTTTCACATTTCACGACTTCACCTACAGGTCTGGTGTAGTTACCTTCACCTATTGATGAGCCGAATACGAGTATTGGTTGGGAGAGATATGCAGTCCCAGTTGCCCCAGTTGCTGCCATTAAATAAACATACATTTGGGTCATCGCAGCAGCGAAAGTATGTGTAAACTCCAACCATTCCCAACCGCCACCTCCAGTATGGTAACTGCTACGAACATGACCGTTAACGCTATCATAAAATCCCACTCTAACAAGACTCGCAGTACTTGTTTTAGCCCACATACCAATCGTACAAGTTCTCCCAGCATATCGTTGAATCCATGATTTGTCTTGACCACTATCAGGGATATTGTTGTAGACAATTTCACCCGTCGCTGCTCCTACCACTTTCAATGCATAAAAACTTCCATCGTGGGTAAGTGTACCACCATCGTTATGTTGTCTAATAACATCGGTTTGTGTACTCTTCAAGTAACCTTCCATCGCTAAATTATCAGCCCCTATACAGCCGGGAGTGACTTCGTAGAGAGTTACTGAATCATAAAAAACATGACCAGCACCACGAACATGCAAATATATAGCACAAGTTGTGCTAATGGCTTCAAAAACAAATGTATGTTGCGTACTAAAATCACTTGCGGGAGTAAAATCTAAAGAGTCATAAGCAAATGCATTCTCCATTGTAACTCTTCCAGAAGTAGTACCTGCATCAGAATATACTGAAAACTGGTATAGTTTTCCCACAACGACTGTAACATTCTGAGTGGCAGTTGCATTTCCACTACCAACTAAAACCTTCAACCCATTCCCAGTTTTCCCGTTTGAATCAGAGCTAATAGTTCCACCTGATGACCAGTCTGTAGTAGCAGAATCAAATCCACCATTATCAACTAAATTATTCGTCAGAGCAGAATTTGCTCCATCAAGAACAGGAGCTGCACCACCAGTTGCTTCTACCAGCGTACTATTACTCCAAACATCAAAGCCAGAGTTGGGGAGCAGGTTTTCTTTTAATGTACCGCCTTCTTCTACAATACCGCCTGTGGATGATATTCCCTTGCCTGTGCTATCTTGTAGTATCTTTAAACAAGTTGCTCCAACAGCAGAAGCATGGTCATTATGAATACTTACAAGTTCTCTTGCAGTGTTATCAGATGAATCGGAGTAAAATCTTGCAATCCTACCTGAAGTTAGAGCGTCACAATGTATATCAATCGCACCAATTGTTGTATTTTCTGAATCAATAAAAAAGGCTTCGTTATTAGCATCTTGGTCAATAAAAAGAGGTACTGCACCTGTAGCAGAAGCATGGTCATTTATAATTTCTACAAGATTTCTTCCAGTTGTGTCAGATGAGTTTGAATCTATTTTAAGGGCTCCACCGCTTGTTAAAGAATTAGCGTCTTGAATCCTCATAACAAATTCTGTAGTATTTGCTGGAGTATCAATGCGAAATACATGCTGAGATGTTGCTTCAGAGTCTATTATCAAAGAAATATCATTGTCATCTTGGTCAATAGATAATCGTGCATCATTAAGGACTAAATCATCTTCTGACGTATCCCAAGTCATATTGGAACTGGCTGTATTACCATAAAAGATTACATCGTGACCAGCATCATCTACACCAACAGTTAAAGCTCCAATAAGAGTAGCTCCAACTGTACTAGTATTAACTGTTAATACAGCTGTACCATCAGCCTTTGATACCTCAAATGCGTTTGCATCATCTGAAGCTGGTATTACTTCTATTTTACTTGTCGCTACTTTCATTCCAATAGCTGTACTTGAATCACCATCAGTAATAGCAACTAAAGTATTTCCGTTCAATCCGCCGTCAGGCAAAGATAATAATTGCTCATAACTTGATGCAATCGTTGAACCTGTTAAACTTGCCATTATATTTTCCTCATATTAAAATTTTTCATACTATATCTTCCCATTTTCGTAGTTCTCGTTCCCATACATCATTTAGGTTGGTAGAGTTCCACATATCCCTTGCAAGTCGTGCTACTTGTATTGCTATAGAATGAATTGTATTTGTTATAGATAACATTATACATTGCCTACATATGCTATTACTGCACCACTTGCCAATATAAAACTATCCCACCTGCCAAATATTGTCATACCCTGTGGGAACACTTGACTTCCAACAGCTGCTGTATTACTACTTGAAACATCAGAAGCTGCTGCTGAATCATCAGGCCATCTCCCTGTATCAGTAGCAACCAATCCATTAGTACCATTAAATACAGTATCTTCTAAAAATTGTATTGCGACAAATTTACCAATAGCTGCTGTAACCGCAGCTGTACCACTAACAAAACAAGAACCAGTTTGACCTAAATATTCCCTAACATATAATGCACCAGTTGGGTCTAATGCTAATGCTCCAACATCATTATCACCAAGAGCTCTAACAGTAGCATTATCATTACCCGGAGAGTCATATCTTCCACCAGTCAATACAGGATTACCAGCAGCAGCGGCATTTTCAGCTGCATCACCTACTACTTCAAGAGTATTGGTAGAAGCAGGTAAGCTTGTTACATCTACATCTCCAATGTCTACACCACTATTAGCTGCTAACTTACCGATAGCCGCACTACCAGCGGGCAATGAAGCGACCACATCAACTTGCATCTCAGTACCGCTAATAGCATTGTCTATAGTCTCTACAGCAGTTTTGATTGCTCCTGTATCTGCATCTATAGTAGTAAGTAAAGCTTCATTTGCAGCATGGTCTACGTTTGCTGCTGTCAAAAGAACTTCAATAGCTGCTAAATCAACTTCCATAGCTGCTAAATCAACTACCATCGCATCTAATACTGCGTTATCAGTAGCTGATAAATCAACAATTAAATTACCATTTGCATTAACCTGTAATGGCCCAGTATCTCCGTCTGTTATAGATTGGGGTGATGATTGGTATAATCCACCTACCAATGTGTGCTTAGATGTACTATCTGTCCAATCTGCATCATCTACATAGATTGAATCATCTGCTGAAGCTGAAGACACTTCTACAAACAAAGCTCCTGAAGCATTCATTTGAAATGGTACATAGTCTCCATCTGTTCCACCTAAAGCTGCTAATGTGTCATTTCGTACACCTAATACAAAATTACCTGTATCTGCACTTGTATGCGCCGCATCCTCTGCATATTCTGCACCAGCTACAATATCTACTTGCAGTCCGGTTTCTGCGGTATTTAAAACCTTGTTTAATATTTCGTGAGCTTGATATTTAATTCCGTTAGCCATAATTCTTTCCTAATTTTTATGTAAAGTCTGGCATAGAAACGCGCCTATCGCCACCAGTCTTGTCTCGTTTTTGCATTCCATGTTTCTTGACGGCCTCATTCCACTTACCATCATGCATGGCAGCAAGGTTCATACTCACACCAGAAATGTTGGCATCCATAGAAGAACCGGCTTTATCTTGATACAGCCTCGCCTTAACATAGTCTATAATACAGGTATGAAATACATTGTCAACATCCGGCGTGTCAGTAATGGCAGAAACTGCATTTGGCTCTGCTTGGTAATGAATTAAGATACCATTAGTTACTGCTTCATCTATCGGCTTGTATTGCCCGTACTTTGAATGAGTACTGGTACCATCATCACCCTTTAAGGTAACGATAGCTAGGTGATTACCTTTAATAAACCATGATATATAATCCTCAGGGTATTTATATGTGCTTGCCATTAGTCTATATCCATTGTTGGTATCTCGTTATTTACTAATCTAGGTATCTTTACATAAGTGCCACTTGAGTCCATAAAGTCTACCCTATATACTTTGTTTATCTCTACACCAGCGTTAGCATCACTCAATGTGTACCACTGCTGGTCTGCTACTGTCGTTGCCTTGGCGTACTCTATTTTCGTAGCGTATTTACCAAGTTCAACAATAGCTTCATTTACAAGATTCATAATATAATTCTCTGGGGCATTTGGAAAAGCCTGTCTGACCCTCGATATAATCTTTTTTACTGTTAAGCTATGGACAGCCATTAATCAGAATCCTTTCCTAATAATCCAATTTGTTGCCAAGTTCTGGTTTCATCTTCCCAATCATTAACTGTCATATCAGGCCAACTACCGGGTAACACCCAAGTCGTAGATGTATCCAATGTCACTAACGTGCATGACGGTGATGTATTCAACGCTACCAATGTAAAAGATGGAGAAGTTGGTAGTGTTACTAAAGTCTTTGCCATCTTATCCCTTAGCTAAAAGCTGTATTCCCTTATCGTAATCTACCTGCAGTTTTGCTTGTTGCTTCTCTTGCCAAGTATATTCTGTTGTTATAACAGATAATCTTGATTGCACTTCATTTGAATATCCTTGTGCAATACCAATTTTAGTTTGAATTTGTTGTAAATAAGCATTCGCAGTAGCTACATATCCCTGAGCCGCGCTCATATATCCATTGGCTGTTCCTAAAAATCCTTGAGCAACATTTCCATAACCATTAGCTGTTGCTATATATCCTTGTGCGGTATTCATATATCCAGATGCGGTTTGTGCATATTTGTCAGCGGTCTGGGCAAAACCAGCAGCTGTGCCACCAAAACCCTTCGCTACAGCTGCATAACCATTTGCTGTTGATAGATAACCTTGGGCAGTAGCACCAAAACCTTGAGCAGTATTTCCATACCCAGTGGCTGTCCCTATGTATCCTTGAGCAATTTGAACTTCTCCATTCACTTGATTAATACGAGCCGAAACTTCACTCATATAAGTTTGTGCTTCCGAAACAGAAGCCTGAGCTTCTGAAATAAATCCTTGACCAGCTTGTACATGAGATGATGCAAGCTCAACATCCTCAGCGGTGTTTGCTGTTACAGCACTATCAAATTGAGTATTGGCTAATGCTACAGCCGTATTCACTCTTCCAGCTGCAGTGGCTATTGCCGCGGTTGCCGTATCGACACTACTGCCAACAGAGGTCAATGCTGCATCTAACGTGCTATTAGTTAAGGCTATTTCTGCTGCCATTTTATCCACTTCAGCATTTGCTAAATCAACTTCTGCATTAGCGAGGGTTACTTCTGCTGCCATCTTATCCACTTCAGTATTAGATAGAGCCACCTCTGCAGTCGCCTTATCAGCTTCCGCATTTGATAGACCAACCTCTGTCGTAGCCTTGTCTGCCTCTGCATTTGCCAAAGCTACTTCAGCAGCCATTTTATCTACCTCTGCGTTTGCAAGCGTAACTTCAGCTGTAGCCTTATCGGCCTCAGCATTCGCTAATCCTATTTCAGTAGCAGCACTATCTGCTATTGTAAGTGTTTCATCTATCTCTGCATTAATAGCTGTTAAAGCTGTGGTTATATCTGAATTACCAGCTTTTGAGGCCATGGCGTTTTGTAAAGATTTTACAGATGCGTAGAGCGGAATGAGATATTCATATTCATCTGGGAAATTGCTAACAGCAGAATCCCCATAAGCTACCGCAGGATTATTAACCTCTAAATATTTACAAGAACCCGATGCCGGCAATGCATTAACCTTACCATTATAAATGTAGTATACCGGGTCAGTGGTTGTGGCTGCAATCATATCAGCAGAATCAGATGCCCGCCCTCTAAGGTTGGCTGGTATTTTTCTACATGGCTGTTCTATCGTACCATCGCTTCTTGTAACAGATAGCAAAGAACTAGATTCTAAAGTTTCTGCCTCGCTTCCGACAGCAGTACTCGTAAAAGTATCTTCAGTCGCACAAAACAATTTCAACTGCCTAGGCATTGCATTAATAACCTCAGATGCTCCATCTGTTAAAAATTGTGTTAATTCAGTTTGGGTGGGCGCACTACTACCATCTATAGATAGACTTGTAAGTCCCTCTACTTGTGCTTCAAACGTTGCCACGTATCTCGCCTCCTTTTGATTCTATGTCCTCACCCATAGTCGTTACCTGAAAATCAATCTGGTCTTTCCTGATAGCTGTAGCAAAACCCGCTTCTCTTATTATGATAGCAGGAGCATACAAAGGTTTACTAGCCCGCTTTCCGCAATTGCGACAATAGAACCAGCCCTCTGAATTATCTTTATTACAGTGCTGACAGGACATTAAGCCCCACCAACCACCATAGTTAGTATTCTGTCACCAGCAAGTTGGGTATGCGTAATAGATAAAACTTTATTGTTCGTTGAATCTAAAGTATCTATATGGTCTTTTATATCCCTTGCCATTGTTCCTACAGCACCAGTTTCAATACCGGGGTTACCGGGATGAATGAATACTTTTACTTTTACATTACCATATACAGCCATTTTTTCTCCAATTTTTTAAATTTTAGGATATTCGGGGGCTAACTTTTATTGAAAGCCCCCACAGAATCCAAATCTGTTTACCCTTATTTATTCGGGTTATGAAGTAGTAACAGCGTCATCAATACTAGATAGACACTCTCCAACCCACTCGTCTCCAGCAGCCATTAAATCAATATAATCGCCCTTTTGAGCACTCGTTCCAATTATAAGATTGGAAACTTGAGTACCCGCTGTTGAGTTGGAAGCATTGCCTCCAGCATCTTTCATTACCAAGCTAACAATAGCGCTACCAGCTGCTATTGTAATAGCATTAGATGGAGTTTCTTCTTCTACTATAAATTTATAGTACACTCCATCTTCTAACGCGGTTGGAAGAGTTACTGCTACAGTACCACCAGTAGCACTAAGCATATAGACTTTTCCACTATCGTCATTAGTTAAGGTTATAGCTGCATCAACACTTACAACCTTTTTCTTGGTTCCAGCAGTTGCACCACTATTCTGTTCTAAGAAAGCACTTCTCATTATTCATACCTCCTATTAATTCGACTCAAAGTTAAATAGAGCATGAGCTTCAGGAAGAGAAACTTCAAGACCTGCTTCGGTAAGAACCATGTCTTTACGTAAATCTTCATCTGCTGACTGTACATTCGTTTGAATGTGCGTGTCTCTATTTACTCCATTGCCGACTAATGGACGGTAAGCTACGTTATCAAGGTCAACTAAACACATATATGGCGATGCATGGCCTCTAAATAGAGGTTCTTTTACTAGCGTCAAATCACCATGAATAGTTTCAACCTTCATTACTTTATGCCCATAAGAACCATTCGCTTGCGACATCATAGGATTCGAAGCAGAATAAGCACTTGACATAAAAGTAGATGAACCGTTCATCTTGTTAAAGAATGAAATAACAGGAAGTGAACAAAGCGCAAGCTTTGATGAACTACCACCGCGAGCTGGGTCAAAAATCACTTCAAGGTCTCTTAAGATAACATCGTAAGTTGTTTCAGCATCTGTACGAGTTGTAAAATAACCTTTATCTTCAGTGTATGATACCTGAGTTGTCGCTCCGGTAATCTGAGATTGTGAGTTTTTGATGATGTGACCAACAATACCGTCGGTATAGTTGATACCACTTTGACTTGCAGAGTTTCCAAAAAGCATTGCTCTTTCGATGTCCACTTTATGTTCGCGAAGTTTCAAATTCCAAATTCTGTCCCACTCACTAGCATAGCCGCGGTAAACCGTAGCTCTTGCAGTATTAGTAAGTTCACAGGCTGTCTTAAAAATTTGACAATACCCATTACCATTTTCTAATTCACGAGACCAAGAATCTGGGGAACCCGAACCTTCTTCAAATGCACTTCCAATGACTGTACACTTTTCACCATCAACAACAGCAGTAGTACTGCCAGTTGCTGCGGAAATTGTACGACCAGTAAAGGTAGTTTCTGTGCTTCCAGCGACTGGAGCAGACTCAACCCGAACAATAGCTGTCTCGGGTTCGTTTGTGCTCGCATTTTTTTCGCCGACTGCAAATACCATACCTTTAATAATCCAATCAGGAGCTGCACCTGCACCGTCATCAACGGTGTAGGCTAGTGTGCTGCCTGCGGCTGGAACAGTATGAGATGCATCAAGTGCAAACGTTCTGTCCGCCATTTGGATTTTATTACGGTCTTTTAACCATCGGAACTGCGGGTCGTCCGTTGCAACTTTAGCAACCTTAGATAGGTACACGAAAAATGGAGATTCATCAGGAGCTAAATCAGCGATTCTATCACTGAAATTATATAGCCGCCTTGATGGTATCACACTATCAATTACCGCACCGGGGTCACCAAACTTTAACGGGCCGGGATTATTATATGTTGCCATATTATATATCCTTCCTCAGTTTATTGTTTAAAGTACGCTATTACGACTGCCAGCATTTACAATATTATCCCACATCTTATTTTCTTCAGATTTGGGAGAAGTTGGAGAACCTCCTTGGAGGACTCCAGCTGTACGTGGCTGGTTTTGAGCAGCTTTCACTGCTTGTGCCGTCTCGGGGGCGTTACCTTTTTTATTAACGTCCCTATATAGCTTTACCAGATTCGATAAGCCAACCTGCTCTTTAGGCTGCGTAACAAAACCCATAAACTCTTGAATATCATTATCCGAAAACTTATATGTGTTACGTAACTCATTTACAGTATTGTTGTACGTTATCTCCTCTGTCATTTGTCGTTTCTGCTCACCTAACGCATTGTTCACCACATTATTCATCATTTGAACATCTTGGTTCATTCTGAATTTAAATGAGGGTGATTCTGCATTATAGTAAGCATCCCAAGGGTTAAAATCCTCAGCAGGTAAACCTTGCTGAGCTTCTTGCTGCGGCTGTTGCTGTTGCTGTGGTTGTCCATTTATGTTTTTCTGTAAGACGTCAACGAGGTCAGGTCTTGATTCTAACAAATCCCCCAGAGGTTCAAGCCTTTTAAGCTTTTCATTCTCTGCTTGGGTTCTGTCATACATTGACTGGAATTTGCGGGCTTCGATTTCCCACTCATTCTCTGGAATAATTTCCTGTTGTACCTCTACTTCTGGAGCTGAAAAATCAACCGTCTCTTGCGATTCGGGAGATTCTGCATATTGTCCATCAGTTTCTGCTCTTACGTCTCCAACTATATCTGGGCCACTATCAACTAAACCGTCAGCTACGGGTTGGGCCTCTGTCTGTGCATTGTCCATTTGGTCTCCTTTAGATGTCTCTAAGCTTCTGGAGCTGAACTAGCATCTGCTCTAACATTTGCTAATTTCTCCGCTTCGAGCTTCACCTTTGTTTGTAGATTATTTAACTGAACTCTTCTATCAGCTTTGGCGTCTGAAGCAATATCTGTAAGTCGAGATTTAAACTTTTCAACCTCAACTCTTTTCCTGTCGCTAACAGACTCCCTTTGGGCAGTCTGGAGGTCTCCCTCCAAATTCTTTATTTGCTCACTCATAGCCTGAACCTGCTGCATGAGTTGGTTCTTCTCATCGGTTCGGCGTAGAATAGCTTCTTTATCAAATATTTCTGGATTCTTCTTCAACACTTCTATTTTATCTACAATACCCATCTGGTAAGCCTCCATGTAAACACCAAGCTCTGCCCACTTATTAGTTGGCAATGTAGAACCCGGTTCAATACGTATATCGTGTTGTCCTAAATTATGTCGTTCTTTTTTAATATCTAAGATGGCGCCTGTTTTGTCATCATAATGATTGACCATAGCTTCGGTCATATCATTATTAGCACTGTTTAAACGGAACATCTTTTTATAAGTATAATGACCTTTAGCTAAATTATATAAAACCTGTCCAAGCCTATTGATACTAAATTCAATATCTCTTAGTTTAGATTTGGGTCTTTCAGTACCCAAAGCAATCATTCTTTCAGTACCCTTAACTGTCTCCGGTGCCTTCTCGGCAAAGCCGTGCATCATCTCTGGTAAGCCAAAAGTAAAGTCAATATAAAACTCACATTGCTGAATTAGCTTATAAAACTCTCCAGCTAACGGCTGAGGAGCTGGGAAATGTGGTTCTCCCTGTGTAGAGTCTACTTCTATGACTGCATTGGGGTTAGCCCAATCTCTTTCTAACTGTCCTAAATCTTCCACACTTCCTAAAGGTACCAATAGTTTTAATCCACCTGAGGCTTGAGCGTGGGAAAGAGCCAACGACCACAGCTTATTTAGTAATCGCTGCATTGGTCTGGCGCGAGACACATCTGATTTTGGATAAGGGGTCTCTGTAAAAATGTTTGGAATCGGAATAACTGGATAATGGTCGGTATTCAATATTGTTTCATATAGAACGACCTGAGCAATGGTCGCACACACTTTAACGCGCGTTTGCTTAACTGGTATCACTTGATACTGGCTGGCCTCTATCTGCTCTCTGTTATTCTCTATAAATTCTTGATATTCCTCACTACTAAAGATAACTTCCTCACCCGTCTGCATATCAATAACACGGTAAAAATCAACCTTAACTTTATAGAATCTCTCTAAGATTTGATATTTCTGTCTTTCAAAATAATCTAAATCCTTCGCTTCTGCTGGAGTGAAGATTTTCTTTCCATTGCTATTCATTGCCTCAGGATAATCTTCTTCTAAATAAGTTTCTAAATCCTGAATGATTCCCGTTTCTGTTTCGCCTGTTTCTGGATTTTCCTGTTCGCCTAATTCTGGGTAGAGGCTGACGACCTGTTCACCGGTGAGGATTGTAGAAAGGATAACACCTTCGGCGTCATCGAACCACCTATTTCGAGTATTCGGAGAGACATATACCCTGAACGGGTTTACGTAAGTGAACTTGACATCGCCTCTACCAAAGTCTGATTCCGGGTCTATATAGGTATATAAATAACCCATTCCGGTAGTAGCGTAATCGTGAATTGCCTGTCTTAACTGCCAGTCTCCATTAGAGTTACCCCAAACATATCCCATGATGGTTCTCCACACAGAAGCCACCTTTACGTCAGAATCTTCTCTGGGCGTCATCGTGAACGCAGGTGGTCTGGACGTTAATACTGCTTTAAATTTTTCAATAGCTGGGCCAATCCTATCCATGGGCACATCAGCTTGATTGCGAGATTGTAGCTCATCTACCTCATCGCTAGTAAAATGATTACCATGATAAAAGTCAACATCATATCTGGCTTCCGTATCCCAATCGGAACGGGCATTACGCCAGCGACGATATAAATCTTGGTTGTATTCGGCTCTTTTGTCTTTATCTAATACCACTAATCATCCTCATTGGTTAGTCGCTGCACTAAAGCTCTGTTAATTAAACCTTTAACCTGTGGATTTAAAGTTTGGGGTGCGATTCCTTTTCTATATAATAAAGCACCCTGTTTACGAGACAAAGGTGTCTCCATTCCGAAGGATGCTAAATAAGCAGTAGAAAGCTTTGGAACCTCTTCTACTTCTTCTTGGTAAGATGGGTAAGCTAAATTTGATTTATCAAAAGGCTTAGCTAGGGGTAACTTTTGATAATATGTATCAGGTTGTAATGGTTTTATTCTCCTATCTGAACGAATGGAACCCATAAGAGCACCCGGTTCTGCTTGGCTCGCTAATGGGAAATAGCCACCGTGGTCTTGGGGAACTTCCTCTCTTACAAACTCACTAGACAACGGCTGTCCCTCGCCCAACTGACCACCATTCGCATACATCACAGGGCCACCCTGTTGATACATTACGGGGCCACCAGAATACATATTCTTACGACCACTGACAGGCATCTTGGACTTTTTCATTCTTTGTAAGAGGCGTAAAGAGTCACCCTCCATGTCGAGACTATCACCAGTAAAAGGGTTAATACTTTGATTAACGTCCCTCATCATTATCTGTTTTAGGACACTATCCATATTTGCAGGGGCTGGTGGGCCATATACTTGAGGATTACGTATTTCTTGTTGTTTACGTGGCTGAATCTGTCCACCAGTTTGATATTTAGGCTTTAAACCATAAGACGCTCTCAATGCGCCTTCGCTTTCTTTTTCAGCCAACGCCCTCGCACCAAACGCTTCAGCTGCGGTTGGAGGCGCGACTGAATATTCAAGACCAGCATACTCATGTCCCTCTGGATACGTATATACTGGAGCCTGTAACGCCCCGTCTCTTAATACTGGCTGAGCTGCCTTTTGTCGTCCTAATAATGAAGCCATAGCCGATAAAGCATCTAACCCGCTAACTTCGCCACCCTCTTGATAATTATATATTGGGCCACCTTGTTCTTTATTCTTTCTTTCCCAATCCATTCTCTTAAACATATCCATATCTAAATAACCAGCGTCTAAGGCTTTTATTGCCTTACCTGCATCACCCATCAAATAACCTAACCTTGAAGATTCAGTCGGATACGCAGACGACAATTGTTTTCTTATTCCGGATTTTTCAAGTAATTCATCGCCTTCTTTATCCGACACACCAAATAAAGTTTGAAGATGTTCCGCCTCTCTTTCAGGCCCTTTAATTGTAATCTTACGAGTTCTTGGCCCCGCCATTAAAGTATCAAGTGTCATTTGCTCTAAAGGAAAATTGTACAGCTCAGATAAACCTTCTTTAGTCAACATACCTTCTGGATTATATTTGCTTGCTCCAGCCCCAGTCATTATATCACCTTGATATTTTTGCTGTACCCCTTGCAATTGACCCAAGTAATCCAGAATGCTAGGCTCTACCTGTCCACCTTCTTGATACATGGGGGATTTGGGTTGGGTAATACCGTTTTCCATAGAAGCGGAGGCAATTAAAGCATCCATAGCCGTATTGCCATTATCCATCTGCTGCATGGCGCGGCCTTCATTGGTAATTTGTTTTAAAACGGGTAAATAGTCAGGAACGGCTTCTTTGGGTATTATCCATTCGCCGCCTTCGAGTTCAACGGGTTGTTCGCCGGCAACCATGCCAGCCACTCCGCCATGTTCGTGAGAAGCCCCCCGTACTAGACCGTAACTGGGGAACCTGCTTTTTTGTTTAGCCATATGGTATGTGGATTAATAGCTTTATTAAATGTGTTTATAAACAGTTGGGTGAGGTTGCACTTCACACCTTCGGAATCTAAGAAGGAATTGTCAAATGAGGCAACAATTAAATAATTAATTTCTAGCACCAGTTAACCAGTTGTATTTTCTTAGTTTCGGTAGTAATCTATCTTTACGTTTACTATTTGCAAAACCCTCTTTACTTGTTGCTTGTGACTTAGGTGCCCTAGCAAAGTAGTCTGCATAGTATAGGGCATCCATGATATCATCATTCCGAGGTTTCGGATGTTCAAAGAACTCATCAACTATTTCTGTCATCTCTCTTCTAATGTACAGCTTCTTTGAATTAACGATAGGGCCAAGGGTTGTCTCCAGTCTATCTTCTTTCTTTATCCTGCCGGGTGGCTTGACACCCTTAAAGATTCCGGGCATTAGTCTTTTCTCATTGGCACTCATACGAGTGACCATATCTCTAACCATCTCTTGAGCCGCCACGGTCTCGATGGTCACCCGCTTTACGGGACTATATTTCTTAGCCAGCTCTATAATCTTAGCTGGCACATCAAATGTTGGTATTCTCTCTCTAAAGTATTCCAGTACATAACGATTATTCCTCGAATCAATCCCCATGACCAGTATCACCTGAAAGTCTGACGTAGCTGTGGCTGTAGCTGCAAGGTCAACACCGAGGTAAACATTGATAGGAATGACCTCATCCTCTTCCACAATGTAATTAAAATTATTCATAAGCTTCCGCTCGCCGCTATAATGCTGTATTCTATCTATCTTAAAGGCTGCATTGGAAATGTCCCGAGCATCATTCATATACTCCTGAGCAAACTTATTAACTAATCCAGCTTCGATAAACTCTTGTTTCTTGTGTTTTAGCTTTGAAAGCGGGAATTGTTCGGGCCATAGAGCCTCTCCCTCTTCAACTGCACGGTGAAAGAAGACATCCCACGGATAGGGGCGTTCATCCTTCTTGGCTTTCTTATATCCATCATAGGTCATCTGCAGGAAACTATCATAATGAACAATAGTACCGGCTAACCATATCCAACCCTCATTACCGGGTGATTCCTCTAAAGCAGGATAGATTGTAGATACGACCCACTTTTTAATCTCAGACCTTCTTTCGGGTGTCTTGGTATTCAATTCAGATTCAAAGTCATCCAATATGATACCTGTATATCTCACATCAACCTCAGCACGACCCCTTAGGCGCTGGCTTGTACCTTTGGCTATGATTCTATCGCCCTTAGGTGTTACTAAATCTTTTTCCGTCCACCTCTTACCTAAAGTGCCGCCATCCATATTACCAAAGTAGTATTTAATGGTCTTATTGGTCTCTAAGTGGTATCTCAGGTATTTTAAGTGGTCAATGGCCTGACCCTGTTCTTCCGATACCCAAGCAATAAAGTTCTGGTCATCCTCACCAGCAAAGCAAAGTTTATGTAGAATAGCTGATTTAGATAGAATGGACTTACCAAAACCCCTAGGAAGTATAATACAGATACGCTCACCGGGTTTGGTCGAGATGAGTCTTTTAGATACGGTATAATGACAAGAGGGTGACGCACTCTTGTACATAAAGTCTTTAGGTAAAAAAGCCCTTCCGAAGAATAACAGGTCTTGATATGACTTAGCAAGTATCTCATCCCGTCGAGCCATCTCTTCAGGAGGGGGTATAACGCTAAAGGTCTCTATCTTCTTCTGCTTCCCACTCTTTCCGGGCAATCTTTCGCGCTTTGATAATTCCTCTTTTACGTCTTTTATTTTCAATCGTTAGTTTCTTCCTTAAACGTTTCCTTGCTTTAGCTGCTCTATTGGGCACTATTTCTTCTTTTTACCAGTAACTTTCTTACCAACCTTCTTGGCGTACTTCTTAGCCGCCTTTTTCCCAGCTTTAGTGTAAGAGAACTTCTTTTTACCTACTTTTGGCATAATTGCTCCTAATTAGTT
>VTLG01010474.1_pt1 | contig 34594 bp, 53 predicted proteins | sample 4694571 | NCBI WGS metagenome assembly VTLG01 (sample SAMN12604809, study PRJNA352737) | marine metagenome | biome: ENVO:00000447; feature: ENVO:00000209|ENVO:00000569|ENVO:01000036; material: ENVO:00002151; isolation source: viral sequences binned using virsorter ...
GGTAATTTCGGACCTCGCTTCTTTTTTAGCGTCAGGGGCATAGGAGTCTCAACAAGCCCATGCAAATGATTCTCAATAATATAAATAATTGCAAAACCTACCATTATACCAACAGAATCACATACACACACCTATTTACACTTATTGACGTTAAATTTAGTTAAATCGACTTAAATCACGTTATGTCGAGTTGTACGTCACAAGAACTCGCTAAAGAGCTTGGATTGACGGTATCTAGGATTAGTCAGCTTAAAACAGGAGGAATATTCGACGGATGTTTCAGTGTTAAACGGAACAGGGTGACGTGGGACAAGGAGAAAGCTATAGAGGTCTATAACAGCAACAATCATCTTGTACCTGTTACTAGGACAAAGCGAAAGAAGTCCTCAGATCTTGAGATCCCACATATCAATGAAAGTCGAGCAAAGTCCGAATATTTTAGGTCTGAATTGGCCCGACTTGACCTCGAAGTCAAAGAGGAAGAACTTGTCGAATCTTCTCTCGTCAAGCGTCAAGCTTTTACTTCTGCTCGGACCGTTAGGGATGCTTTGGGGAACATACCTGATCGTGTCAGTAATCAGTTTGCCGCTGAGACAGATCCAGTCGCTATCCATGAAACGTTAACGACTGAAATCAGGAAAGCATTGGAGAGTTTGACAAATGCTTAATGGTGCGGAGGTATATCAGCAGTCGTTTAGAGATGGGTTAAAACCTGATGCTGCTTTAACTGTTAGTGAGTGGGCAGACGAGCACAGGATGCTTTCAAGTAAGTCAAGTGCAGAGGCGGGGTTGTGGCGCACTGATAGAACGCCTTACTTACGTGAAATTATGGATGCAATGAGCGCAAATAATACGATTCAGAAAGTAGTTTTTATGGCAGGAGCGCAGTTAGGGAAAACGGAAGCAATTAATAACGTTGTTGGCTATCTAATTTCTGTAGCGCCAGGCCCAGCACTTTTTGTCCAACCGACGATCGAAATGTGTAAACGTCTTTCGAAGCAAAGGCTTGATGCGTTGATCCATGAAACACCTTGCTTGAAAGATAAGGTTGCGCCTGCTCGTAGTCGTGACTCAGGAAACACGATGTTTAGTAAAGAGTTTCCTGGAGGAATATTGCTTCTTGCTGGAGCCAATAGTGCCACTGGGTTACGTTCTGCTCCTTGCCGTTGGGTCATGTTAGACGAAACTGACGCCTTTCCAGTCGATTGCGGGGAGGGCGACCCTTGCGCTTTGGCTGAACGTCGTGCTTCAACGTTTAGCAGGAGGAAAATCATCCTTACGTCTACTCCGACGATAAAGGAAGCGAGCCGCATTGAGGCGGAATATCAGGCTGGCGATCAACGCCGTTATTTTGTTCCTTGTCCGCATTGCGATCATTTTCAAACGCTTGAATGGAAAAATCTCAAGTGGCGTGACGGAGATCCAAAGACTGCTGCGTATGTCTGTGAGAGTTGCGGGTCTTATATTCCAGAGCACCATAAGAGCGAAATGCTTCGCCGTGGTGAATGGAGAGCAACGTCTACTTCTTCTGATCCTCGGACGGTATCTTTTCATCTTTCATCTCTTTATTCTCCTCTTGGTTGGAAGTCTTGGGAGGAGATCGTTGGCGAGTTTTTGAGAGCGAAGAATGATGCGCCGCTTCTCAAGACGTTCGTCAACACTGTCCTCGGAGAGACTTGGGAAGAGGAAATTGGGGCGAAGATCGGGGCCGAATCTCTCTCCGAACGGGCCGAGTTCTACCCTGCTGGAGAGATACCAAATGGGGCGAGTATCGTTACTGCTGGAGTTGACGTTCAGGACAACAGGGTCGCTATTGGTTTGTATGCCTGGGGATCGGGAGAGGAATGTTGGTTGATAAGTCATACGGAGATTTACGGAGATCCAGCGGGAATGAAGTTATGGTCACAAGTTGATGACGTATTACTTAGAGACTATCCACATGAAGGAGGTGGAGTAATACGACCAGTAGCGATAGGTGTGGACTCAGGTGGTCACTACACTTCTGAGGTCTATACCTATGCGAGACAACGACAAAGAAATGGTGTTTTCGCTTTAAAGGGACAATCAATCAGGAATAAACCGCCGATTGGAAAGCCTTCAAAGGTTGATATTAATTATAAGGGTCAAGTTTTGAAAAATTCAGCAGAAGTCTTTCCTGTTGGTTCGGATACCATTAAAAGCACAATTTTTGGTCGTCTTAAACACAACGAACCTGGCCCTGGATATATCCATTTTCATGCAGAAGCAGGTCACGAATATTTCAAGCAATTGACTTCAGAAAGACAAGTAGTTCGATATGTAAAAGGTTTCGCGATTCGAGAATGGAAAAAAAAGGCGAGTGATCGTAATGAGGCACTTGATTGTTTCGTCTATAGCTATTCGGCTCTGCATTATTTATATATGAGGTATAACCGCAATACGATTTTTCAACAATTCGAGAGAAAGATTGGAAAAGTCGTAGAGAAAGGAGATAAAGATGAATTAACGTCGAATAAACCGATAGAATCGGCATATAAACCTCCTCAACGCAGGATGCAAAGACCTAACTCTTCATTCGTTACAAGCTGGTGACTATTCTTGTTCCCGATTTAATCTATCCGGCGGATACGGTTATTTTCGATGTCCCGTCATTTACCGATCCAGTCGGAGGTGTTGTTGATAACACGAATTATGCGTTGAATTGGTACGCAAGAACCAATACAGCATCAGAAGGAGCAACTATTACAGGAGTAGATGAAGGGAACGGTTGGCGTTGCACTGTTCCATCTTCAACGACTACAACCTTTGATACTGGGACTTGGACTTGGCAAGCAATAGCAACTTATGGCTCGTTGAGATATACAGCAGGCCGAGGACAATTCACTGTTAAGGCTTCTGCTTATTACATTGGGACACCTGGAGCTTTTGATGATCGGTCTCGTTCTGAGATTGATTTGGGACATGTTGAGACAGCTATTCGTACCTTGGCAGAAGGTGGAATGGTTCAGGAATATACGATTGGCGGACGCAGCTTGAGACGTTACAAAATGGCTGAGTTACTACAGTTAAGAGCTGAATTGCAGCAGGAAATCAACATGGAAAGAAGAAAGGAGAAAATGCGTCAAGGTTTGGGTAATCCAGGTCTAGCAAAAGTGAGGTTCACCTAATGGCATTTCTTGGTTTTGGTCGCGTAAATGAGCTTAAGCAGGAGTTATCTGAAGCTAAATCGCGTAATGCGAACTTAAAACGTGCTTATGCGGCTGCTCAAAGCAATCGACTAACTTCTGATTGGATAAGCCAATCGACTTCAGCAGATAGTGAAGTTAGGGGCAGTATTAAGCAAGTTAGGAATCGTGCGCGGCAATTAGTACGAGACAGCGATTTTGCAAAAGCTGCTTTAAGAGCTGTTCGCAATAATGTTGTAGGGACTGGGATTAAACGACAATCTCAGGTGAAGATGAAGCGTGGAGATCGTCTTGCAGAAGAAGTGAATACAAGAATTGAACGTGAATGGAAGAGATGGGGCGTAGCTGATCGGTGTCATGCAGGAGGCAAGCTTTCTTGGACGGATATTCAAAGGTTGAGTATTACTTCTACTTTGGAATCAGGAGAGTGTTTTATTCGTTTTATTCGTCAACCGTTTGGCAATAGCAAGATTCCATTCGCGCTTGAAATTATCGAATCAGATTTGCTTGATGATGACTACAGCGGGATTGAAAAGAATGGAAATCAAGTACGTATGGGAGTCGAGATAGATAAATGGGATAGACCTGTTGCCTATCATTTTCTTGATTTTCATCCAGGGGATTATCAATTCTCTTATGCAAATACGGCGATTAAGAAACGTGTCCGAGTTCCAGCCGAGGAAGTTTTACATCTTTATTTAATTGAGCGTCCAGGTCAGACAAGAGGGATGAGCGCATTTGCTTCGGCAATCATGCGTTTGCGGAATTTAAGTGGCTTCGAAGAATCTGAAATTGTTGCTGCTAGAGCAACGGCTTCGATGATGGCTTTTGTTAAAACGCCAGATCAGGATCTTTTTGAAGATGGGAATTATGACCAGGAATCAGTTTTAGATTTTGCGCCTGGTTCGATTCGTCGTTTGGCTCCAGGGGAAGAGATGCAATTTTTCTCTCCTAATCGACCTGACGATGGATTTAGTCCTTTTGTTCAGCAGATGTTGCGAGCCGTTGCGGCTGGTGTTGGTTGTTCATATACGCAGGTTAGTTCTGATTTCAGTCAATCGAATTACAGTTCATCTCGTTTAGAGCTGCTTGAGACAAGGGCGCACTATCGCACTTTGCAGCAGTATGTCATTGAATCTTTATGTGAAAAAGTCTTCTCGAAATGGCTCGAGATGGCAGTCATGTCAGGTGTTTTGGACTTGCCTGGTTATGACATTGATCCTGAGAGATATGAAGAAGGTAAATGGCTCCCTCCAGCCGCTCAATTCGTAGATCCTCAGAAAGAAGCAGATGCTTATAAAACTTTGATTCGTAGTGGCGTAATGACTCTTTCTCAGGTTGTCGCATTACATGGCGGTGACTTTGATGAGCAAATGCGTCAAAGGGAAAAAGAAGTTAAGAAAGCAAAGAAGATGGGTATTGTTCTAGATACTGATCCAGGGCAGGTTTCAAATAATGGAGTATTTCAACCTTCTTTATTTTCTAATGTCGAAGAATCTGAGATGAATGATGATATATCACAAGATGAGGAACTAGACTAATATCTAAATTATTTGAGAATCTATGAAAGGAAAGCGAGCTGCGAAGCGCAGGGGATTTGCCGCCACGCGATCAGCGGCTGTAGCTGATCCTCCTGTCGAAGTCGTAGAAGAAGTCACTGTTGAGGAAAAGACAGTGCCTGAGCGTGATTTCAAGTCTGAGTCACATAAGAGGGCTCATGTTACTGAATTTGTTCGCTCTAAAAAAGAAGATCGAGTCATTGAATTTCCATTCGCTAGTGAAGAACCAGTTGAGCGAATGTATGGCAATGAAGTATTAGAGATTAGTGAAAGAGCAATGGATATGTCCCGTTTAAATACGGGCGCTCCATTACTTTTTCAACATGACGCCGACAAAATAGTCGGTGTTGTTGAACGCGCTTACATCAAAGATAAGCGTGGTTTTGCTCGTGTTCGTCTTGCTAATAACGAGCTTGGACGCGAGATGCAGGAGCTGATTTCCGATAACATTATTCGGAATGTAAGCTTCGGCTACAAGATCAATGAGATGGAAGCAGACAAGTCAACTACACCAGTGACTTATCGTGCGACCGACTTCCAGCCTTTTGAAATTAGTTTGGTAACTGTGCCTGCTGATTTTAAAAATGTTGGCATTGGTCGTGCTTTGACTAATAATCAAAGCATTGAAACGGCCTCAGCCGTTACAAGTAAACCCAACGGAGAATCTACCGTGGAACAAAACCTCGAAAATGAGGCTGCTATCCGCGCTGAGGCTGCAACAGCCAAGGCCAAGGAAGCTGCTGAAATGATTGCTCTTGGACAAAGAACCAAGAACACTGAATTGGCTCAAGAGTTTATTTCAGACTCTCGTAGCCTTGAAGATCTTCGCTCCGCACTTCTTGAGAAGATGGGAGTAGAGGAGAAGCCTATTTCTTCTAAAGATGCTGAAATTGGTTTAACAGAAAAAGAAGTCAGAGAGTTCTCTTTTGTTAGAGCACTTAAAGCTCTTGCTCACCCAAATGATAGAGAAGCACAAAGAGCTGCTGCTTTTGAATTTGAAGTAAGTGCTGCTGCTCAAGCAAAAACAGGTAAAGAAGCTCGTGGCGTTTTAGTCCCTGCTGATGTACTTGGTTATGCGACAAGAGACCTAACAGTTGGCACTGCTAACCAAGGCGGTGATTTAGTTCAAACTGATTTGCTTTCTGCTTCATTTATTGATCTGCTTCGTAAGGCTCTTACTTTACAAGCGGCGGGTGCAAATGTGCTTACTGGTTTACAAGGAATGGTTGCAATTCCTCGTCAATCTGGTGGTGCTACCACATATCACGTTGCAGAAAACTCTAACATTACTGAAAGTCAATTAACCGTTGACCAGGTAAGTTTGCAACCTCGTACAATTGGTGCTCTGACTGATTATTCTCGTCGTCTATTACTTCAATCAAGTATTGACATTGAGAACCTAGTGCGTCAGGATCTAGCCCGTCAAATTGCCATCGAGATTGAGAATCAGGCCATCAATGGTGTTGGTACTCAAAGCAAGCCTCTTGGTTTCCTAAATGTGTCTGGAATCAACACTGAGTCCGGCTACACAACATTCGCTGATTATGTGAATGCAGAAGCCGCAGTAAGTACAGACAATGCTCTGCTTGGCAGTCTTGGGTACATCATGAATTCCACACTACGTGGAACTCTAAAAACAACTGAGAAAGCATCTAGCACTGGTCAATTTGTTTACGAAGGGGACAACACTATCAATGGTTATCCTGCTTACGTTTCCAACTCAATGCCTGCTAACACTGCTGCGTTCTTGAACTTCAGTGATGTCTTGATTGGCCTCTGGTCTGGACTCGACATTTTGGTTGATCCTTATACAGGTTCTGCCGCTGGAACCGTTCGTGTAGTAGCTATGCAGGATTATGACGTTGCAATTCGTCATCCTGAGTCTGTCTGCAAACTTTCTTGAGTCATTAGGAGTCTCTTATGCGTATTGAAATCCTTAAATCAACGATTGTTGATCTTAATCCGGTCAGCAAAGGTGATGTTGTTGAAACAACTGAACGTACAGGACAGTTGTTAGTGCAAATGGGTAAAGCAAAAGAGGCTCCTGTGAGTCAGACTGTTGTTATTACATCTGATGTCGAAGAGACACCAGTAAAGAAAAAACCCCCTTCAAAACGGAAACCAAAAGCCAATGGCAATTCTCAACCTGGGGTCTAAGACAACTCACGTTGCACTTAGAGCCAACTCATTAGGCAACTCAACCGCTACTGGTTCTGCTGTTGACCTACTCGCCTATGAAGGCGACATGATTGTATTTCTCGATGCTTCGGCTGGAGGATCTTCAATCACTTACGCGGTAAAACTCACTGAATGTGACACTTCGGGTGGCACGTATGCGGATGTTTCTTCAGGAGCGTTTGATACCTCCTCGGCGAACACCGCTACTGCTCAGAAGATGACCTTAAACACCAATGACCTCAAGCGTTACGTCAAATGCGTCGTAACCGTGGCTGGTGGAACAGGCACAGGCTACGTTTCAGTAAACGCATTTGCGTCTGAGAAGTACGGAGCCTAATTAAATGGCATTCGTCGAGACTCCTAATGCTTTCCTTGCTGATTTCGGCAAAACATGTCAAATCGGTAGTGGATCGACGTTTAAAGGATTACTCGACTCGCCTGCAGATGTCATTGCGGGAGGCGTGGCAGTTACAAGGGAATATTTGCTAACAGCAAAAACTTCTGATGTGACTTCTGCCTCTCGCGGCACTGCAATTACTGTCGATTCAGTTAACTACACGGTACGAGAGAATTTACCTGTAGATGACGCAATTTTTTCTGAACTGCTACTTAGCAAGGTCTGATGGCTGATACTCGCCGTGAATTAATCCTTGCACGTCTTAAAACAAATTTAGACGCAATTTCTGGTGCAACTATTTATAGAAGTCGTGTTGAACCATTATCTCGTTCAGAAGCACCGGCAATTATCATTGAACCTATTAGCGATCAGCCGACAGATACCAATTTTTATGACAAATTAGATTGGACAATGCGTGTGAGAGTAAGCACGATTGTTCGAGCGGCTTTACCTGATGATGAATCTGACACTTATACACAAGCTGTACATTTAAAATTAATGGCAGATCAGACTGTTAATAGTTATGCGTTGGATTTAACTCCTGACCGAACAGATTTCAATTTGATTGAAGCTGATTTACCTCTCGGTATTATTAGTCAAGACTTCATAGTGCGTTATCGCACAAGTCGTACAAATTTAACTTCTGCATGAGATCATGGCTAAAATCAACACAGAAATACCAAATCCTGGTGCGGGTGGAACCTATGTGTTTGACCCTAAGACTGGGAAAAGTACACTGATCCCAGAGACCGACACCACCCCAACTCCAATTAAAGAAAATGGCACTAACGAGGAAGACTTGGCTTCTAGCCAAAATTGAATCAACAGAAGGCACAGATCCCACTCCTGTTGGGGGATCTAACGCTATTCAAGTGACTGATGTTGAATTGACTCCAATTGAGTCAGACAATGTTCAGGCAACGGCGATGCAAGGTTTTCTTGGTAATAGCACTAGGGGAACTATTGTCGCCAATAAAAGAGTAGGTGTTTCGTTTTCGGTTGAGCTTTCCGGATCTGGAGCCGCAGGCACCGCCCCAGCCTATGGACCTCTTCTTAAAAGTTGTGGATTGAGCGAGACAGTTGCTAGCTCAACTTCTGTGACATATGCTCCAGTATCAGCATCCTTTAGTAGTTGTACTCTCTACTGCTTCTATGACGGTACTCGCCATAGGATTACGGGTGCAAGAGGCAATGTGACTTTCAACCTCGTTGCGGGCCAGTTTGCTCAGGCATCTTTCCAATTTATTGGAACTTATAACAATCCTGATGCAACTGCAATGTCTGGTACTTGGACTCTTGCGAATCAAGCTGCTGCGTTAGAAGTTAATGATACTAATGTCACCACTGCGACATTCCACGGAGCAACGTCTCAGCGCATAGAGTCATTTGACTTGAGCTTAAATAATGCTGTTTCTTATAAAGAAACTGCCTCAAGTAAGCAGACTTTAATTACAGATCGTGCTCCAGGTGGAACAGCAGTTATAGAAGCGCCTGCTATCGGTACGACTGATTATTTTGCGAAGAGTGTTGCCGTAGCGACAGGTGCTACTGACATTATTCTTGGTGCTTCTGGAGGAAACATTGTCAGGTTAAAAGCAGATTACACTGACATAACTGGTGCCTCCTATGGAGATACCAATGGTGTGAGATCACTAAACCTTCCATATTTGGCACTTCCTTCAACAGCAGGCAATAATGAGATGAGTTTAATTTACACATAGCCTTATGGCTTTCATCCTTAAGAAGACTGCATCCGTAACTTGGCCTGTCACTGTCAAGAAAGGTTCTAATGGAGGCAAGTTCAAAGAATATAAATTCAATGCGGTCTTTAAGGAGGTTGGTCGTGAGAGATTCAATGAGTTGATTGATGAAGGGGATGAAGCCCTCGGGGAAGAAATCCTTCTTGGGTGGGAAGGAATTCAAGATGAGGCAAAAGCAGAAATCCCCTTTAATCCTGAAAACAAAAAAGCTTTACTCGATGATTTCACGGTAATGAAAGCAATAATTACAGCTTATGGGGAGATGATTACAGGTGGTTCGGAAAAAAACTAGAAGAGGCTGCTAGGTATTGGGCGCAAGGTGGAGTTGTTGATGATCGCGTTGCGTCTTTAGAAGCATTTGGTGCTTCACCTGAACAAATTGCAGCCGCCAAAGGACAACAAGAGGTAGAAGAAGAGGATTGTGAAATCTGGAAAGAAAATTGGGAAATAGTGCAAATGTTTATTCGTATGTCTACTCAATGGAATGTGAGTATGGCTGGATTGAGTGGATTAAACTACTCATGTCTTGAATACCTCTGTAAGCTATATGAGATAAAGGATCAACGTCTTCTTTTTGAAGGTCTCCAGGTCATGGAAATGGCTGCTTTGTCCTGTATGTCTCAGAGAAAGTAATGGCTAACGCTGCAACAACCGAATTACGAGTAAAAGTAGGTGTTACTGGCGATAGGAACCTTACGAGGTTATCCAGATCATTACAAAATTTAGGAAGAGATACTGTAAAAGCTAATTTCAACTTCAAACGATTTAGTGCTGTTTTACAAGAGAAAGAAAGGAGAGCAGTTAAAAGTATAAATACAACTCGTCAGTTTTCAGCTGCGTGGAAAGAACTAGCAAATAGCGTCAGGATTGGCAGCGATGAATTTAAAAAAGCAACAGCGCAGGCAGCCAGGCTTGATGCTCAATTAAAAAAAGCACAACCTAGAGGAGGTCGTTGGATAGGTGCAGCAAAGACGGCTGGAGCAGTCGCTGGTTCTGCTGTATTCGGTGGCCCTGAAGGTGCAATTGGTGCCGCAATTGGCGGACTAATTCCAGGGGCAGGCCCTGCTGGTGCGTTGGTTGGTGGTGCGATTGGTGCTCAAGTTGGGATGATTCGACAGAGTATTGGTGCTACGGCTGAATACAGTGCCAAATTAAATCTTCAAAGAAAGGCTTTACGGCTTGTTATTGGTGATACTGAGAAATATACAAAAGCACAGGCATTTTTAGAAGATAGAAGTAGGAAGTTAGCAATACCTCAAGATCTCATAGTTAGGCAGTTCACTTCATTAACTGCTTCTGTTACAGGTGCAGGAAGAAGTGTTGAAGATGCAGAAGAAGTATTTAAATCTATAGCTGCTGGCATTAGAGGAACAGGTGGAAGCTTGGAAGATATGAGAGCTGCAATGGTTGCAACTTCTCAGGTCTTCAGTAAAGGCAAAGTATCAGCGGAAGAATTAAGACAACAATTAGGTGAACGTTTGCCTGGTGCTTTTACGATCTTTGCTGAGTCAATGGGTAAAACTCCTGCTGAATTAGATAAGGCATTAGAGCAAGGCTTGGTGACGTTAGAAGACTTTATGACATTCTCGAAAACCTTATTTGAAAAATATGGTGATAATGCTGAGATATTAGCTAAATCTCCTGAAGCGGCAGGGGATAGATTGGCGACTTCAATGAGCTTTCTGAAAGATGAAATAGGAAAACTGTTGACACCTATGGGGGCAGACTTCCAAACTTTCTCAGCAGAAGTAGTAGATTCTATTACTGACATTACTAAGGCTTTAAATAGATTATTTGGTATTGGCGATGAGAATAAATTAAAGAATTTAGAACTTCAATTAAAGTTTTGGAAGAAACTTCAACAGACAACAAATAACATCAGTGAAAGCTTAAAGAGATTACCAGGTGGCGATATGTGGGGGTTGGAGGGAACTGCGGGTTTTGAAGGAACAAAAGCAACTGTTGAAAATCTTGAAGCTCAAATTAAAGCTTTAAAAGTCTCAATAGAGAAAACAAATGACCTCAAAAAATCAACTAGCGACGTGAGTGAAGAACTCAAAAAACAAGGAAGTCTTGTTGGAAGTCTTCAAGGTGGTTGGAAAGATTATGCTAATACGATTGAAAGTGTATTCGTAGAAATTCAAGGTGCTGTTAAGAACACTTTCATGAGATTAGAAGATCAATTAGTTAATTTTGTGACTAAAGGCAAGTTCGAATTTAGGAAATTTGCTCAAGCAATTATCGCAGATATAACAAGAATTATTATTCGACAAACTTTGCTTAATACAATATCTGGATTTAAGTTTGGTTCAATATTTGGTCGTGGTGGTGGTGGTGGGAATTCTATTGATAAGTCTAGAGCTAATGATCTTGCCGGGACTACATCAGCAATGGCAAAAGATGGCAAAGTTTTTGCTTCTAATGGAATCCAGAAATTTGGCCGTGGTGGTCTTGTTACTGATCCAACTTATTTCCGCTTTGCCCAAGGCATTGGCGTTTTAGGAGAAGCGGGGAGCGAGGCAATCATGCCCCTACGTCGAGGTCCAAGTGGTCGTTTAGGAGTAGAAGCGATTGGTGGAGGAGGAGCAACAGTTGTTAACATTGCTGTAGATGCCACAGGTAGTTCAGTGGAGGGCCAAGAGATGGAATCTAGACAACTAGGTCAAGTATTTGCTCTTGCAATTCAAACTGAAATAGTAAGGCAAAAGCGGCCTGGAGGACTATTGGCATAATGGCAACTTTTCCTACCTCCCCTGAGCCTTCTTATGGAGTGCAGCAAGCAAGCGCTCCAGATGTTCGTGTTGTTCAGTTTGGGGATGGCTATCAACAACGGTTGCGCTTTGGTGAGAAAAATAATCCTAAAGTTTGGTCTATTGAATTTGAAAATATAACAACTGCGGACAGTGACACAATTACTGCTTTTTTAGATGCTCGCGGCGATGATGCCGCCAGTTTTGACTGGACGCCTCCCGGAGCTTCTTCATCTTCGAAGTATGTTTGCTTTGAATGGACTAAGAGAGTTGATTATTCAGGTGTGGAAACAGTTAGAGCTACATTTACAGAAGTATTTGAACCGTAAATGGCATTTACTGCATGGGCCAGTGGCACTGCTTATTCCTTAAATGATGTAAGGAGAGCAACAACCTTTCAAGATTCAGGGCTTGTTTTTAAATGCACGACTGCTGGAACTAGTGGTTCTTCAGAACCAGACTGGGGAACAGATATAGGATCAGAGGTAACTGATAATACGGTTGTATGGACGGCAGTAAGTAGCCTCTACGAAGAGCTAGCCGTTTTAGCACCAAACGCGATTATTGAACTTTGGGAATTGCATTTAGTTAGTTCTTTGCATGGCAGCGCTGATGTTTATAGATGGCATAACGGAACTAACAACGCGGTTTCAGGTGGCATTGTTTGGAATTCAAACACTTATACTCCGCAACCTATTCAAGCTGAAGGTTTTGCATATACAAGCTCAGGCTCCCTGCCAAGGCCGACTTTGACTATTGGGAACCTTGATAGATCTATTACTACGCTATTAGTTTCAGTCAATGCAACAACTGCCGGAAATGATCTACTAGGGGCAACGGTAAAAAGGATTCGCGTATTGCGTAAACATTTAGACGGTCAGTCAGCGGCTGATCCTTACGCAAGCTTTCCAGTGGAGAAATTTTTAATAGATCGAAAATCATCAGAGACAATCGATCAGGTTTCATATGAGCTTGCAAGTGAGTTCGACATGATCGGGCAAGCTATACCACGTAGACAACTAATTGCAAATGTCTGTCAGTGGGAATATAGGTCAACTGAATGTGGCTATTCAGGTTCTAATTATTGGGATGTCGATGATAACGCGGTTGGAACATTGGCTGCAGATCGCTGTGGAAAACGGATTGGCTCTTGCAAGTTGAGGTTTGGTGGAACCAACGGAAATGATCCTTTACCTTTTGGATCTTTCCCAGGAATTGGACTTCAATAATGGAATTAACTACAGAAGTCAGAGAAGCAATATTGCAACATGCAAAAGATGATGCACCAAACGAGGCATGTGGATTGATAGCCATGCTTAATGACAAGATGGTTTATTACCCAAGAGAGAACATATGTGCTTTCGCTGAAGAAGCTTTTGGTCTAGATGGGTATGCAGAAATAGAGGACAAAATGGATGAACTTGGGGGCGAAATCATAGGCTTAGTACATAGTCACCCCGAAGGAGGATGTGACTTTTCTTCTTTAGATTTAAAAGCTTGTCGAATTAGCGACCTTGAATGGGTGGTCGTTGATCCTACCTCTGAAGAATGGGGTTACTGTTCACCTTCAGAAGTATCATCTAAACTAACTGAAGCGCTTCAGAGGGAGGCTTCTACATGAAGACGATTAAGGTATATGGAGCATTAAGGAAAAGACTAGGCGGTCAAAAGTTTTTTGAGTTAGATGTACGGACCCCAGCCGAGGCTCTTAAAGCTTTAGTGGCAAACTTCGCTGGTCTTGATGATTGGCTTGCTAACAGTGCAGAAGAGGGGCTCTTTTATAGAGTCAAAGTTGGATCTGATTATGTAGGAGAAGAGGAATTAAATTCTCTCTGTCTCCCCTTCTCAGACAAAGAAGTATTCGTTATAGAACCTGTTTTAATAGGAGCCTTTTTCAAGGCAATAGGCAGAGCTATTTCTGGTGTTGGTAGATCTATTGGTCGTGCCGTATCTGGGGTAGTAAAGGGGGTTGGTAATTTCTTTAAAAGTTCGGCAGGAAAAGTAGTGGCAGGGTTAGGTCTGGCAGCAATCGCGATTGTGGCGGCTCCAGCCTCGGCCACGTTCTTCGGCGGCATATTTAGTGGAGGAGGAGGCATATTTGGTATGCAGATTGGGGGGCTCGCAGCTTCAATGGCAGTTGGACTAGGAACATCCATTGCATTGAGTGGAGTATCTCAAATGATTTCTCCTACTCCTACAATTCCCGGTGGTATTGGAGATTATGGATCAGGAGGCGGTGGCTCTGGAGGTGGTTACGACCCAGTATCTGGACAGGGGGCAACTCGTTTAGCTTCTTTCTCTATTTCTGGCATAGGCCAAGTTTCTCGGCAAGGTCTGCCATGTGGAATTGTTTACGGACGGTGCTTTGTAGGTTCGGCGATTTTGAGCCAGGGTTTTGATGTTGACCAAAAATGAGGTAATCAGACATGCCAACTGAAGCTAATGACACTCTTTCATCTGTTCAATATGCCTCGATTCTTGAATATCTAAGCGAGGGCGAATGTGAAGGTATTGAGGGGGGCTTAAAAGGTGTTTATCTGAATAAGGTTCCTGTTCAAAATGCAGATGGGTCTTCAAATTTTCATGGCTTAGATTTTGATGAAAGGACAGGAACACAAGCACAGACTTATATCCCTACCTTAAAAGGAACAGAAGCTGAAACAGCCGTTAACACAGAAATAACGAAAGCGGCCTCGCCTGGTGATTATATTTTCAGCGTCACTAATTCTGAAGTCGATAGAGTAAGAATTACTCTTGCAATTCCTGCTTTATTACAACAGGAAGAAGATGGGGACATTACAGGTCATAGTGTCACAATAGACATTCACGTTCAATATCAAGGTGGATCATATACACAGGTAAAATCAGACACGATAAAAGGAAAAACTAGTGATACTTACCAGCGTGATTATTTAATTAGTTTATCTGGTAATTTTCCAGTTAATATAAAAGTTAGAAGAGATAGCGGGGATGATGCTACGACAGGATGGCCAAAAGAACAGAGTAAAACTTTCGTTTCTAGTTATACAACGATTATTGATGAAAAATTCCGTTATCCAAACAGCGCATTAAGTTATCTACGTTTTGACGCTACCGAGTTCACCAGCTTGCCAGCTAGACGGTACTTGTTCAAGGGGATTAAAGTCAAAATTCCAAGCAACGCAACCGTTGATACAACAACCCATGTTGGCAGGATAACTTATAGTGGAGTTTGGAATGGGACATTTAAAACTAATAAAGAATGGACTAACGACCCCGGTTGGTGCTTCTATGATCTCCTTATTTCGAGTAGGTACGGGGCGAATATAAATGAGGCAACTCTAGACAAGTGGGATTTTTATAATATTTCTCAGTATTGTTCGGAACTTGTTCCAAATGGCAAAGGAGGTCAAGAGCCTAGATTTAGCTTGAATCTTCATATTACAGATAGGAATTCTGTCTTTGAGGTGATTAAAGTTTTAACATCAGTTTTTCGTGGAATTAGTTATTATAATTCTGGATCTTTGGTCTTACTTCAAGACAAAGAGGCAACAAGTAAGTTTTTAATAGGGCCAAGTAATGTAATAGGAGGGACTTTTCAATATGAAGGAAGTAGCGTTAAAGCACGACATACAACAGCAACAGTCGCATGGTCTGACTATGACGATCTAGGAGAAATTTCTTTTGAACTAGTAGAAGATAGAGATGGCATTGCAAATTATGGGATAATCAATCGCGACATAAAGGCGCTCGGTTGTTATTCGCAAGGCCAAGCTCATCGTCTCGGCAAATGGTTGTTACTAAGTGAACAAGGACTGACTGAAACTTGCAGCTTTTCAGTCTCTATAGATAGTGCTTTACTTTTAAGACCCGGCACAATTATTGATATTGCAGATCCATTAAAAAGCGACTCTAGGAGAGCTGGCAGGATTAAAAGTGCTACTACGACAGAGATAACGTTAGATAGTCCTGCAGACTTATCTGTTGATCTAAGTAAAAGTCCAGAATTGTCAATAATAATGCCAACTGGATTAGTAGAAACTCGTGATATTGACCCCTCAACAAACATTGGAACTGGTGTAATTAAAGTTACTTCGGCTTTTAGTGAGGCTCCTAATAATGCAGGGATTTGGTTAATTAATACTTCGGATCTTCAAACACAACAATTTAGAGTTATGGGTGTTAAAGAAACTCCTGAACCTGGAGTAGTTGGAATTACTTGCTTGCTATATAACGATTCCATCTATGACGCAGTTGAGCAGAATTTAGCACTTACGACAAGAACTATCAGTAATCTGGCTGATCCTCCTGATGCGGTAACTAGCATCACAAATACAGAGTTTTTATATCAATCAGGTCAAAATGTTTTAGTTGGTTCAAGTGTAAGTTGGACTAGTCCTGTTAGACGAGTTCATGAATTCAGAGGTCGTTGGAAAATAGATAATGACAACTGGACATCATTTACTGTTAGCACTCCATCTTTAACGCTTAGATCACTAAGAGCAGGAACCTTACACGTAGAAATACAGGCGTTTAATTATGTAGGAAAGGGTAGTTCAGTTGCACCTGCAGATTTCACACTTGCAGGGAAAACGGCACCGCCTGGAGATGTTGAGGATTTAACTTATGAAGTCATATCTACAAATTCAGCTCGTTTACGTTGGACCCAAACGACAGATTTGGATGTGAAAGTAGGGGGGAAAGTCCATATAAGATTTAGCGGAAAAACAGACGGAAGTGGAACCTGGAATAATTCGACTGATTTAATTAATGCTATAGCGGGAAGCGCTACAGACTGCATAGTTCCTATCCCAGGTGACGGGGAGATTATTGTCAAATTTCAAGATGATTTAGGCAACTTTTCTAGCGGTGAAACATCTATTATTGTTGATTTACCAGCAGCAATTAATCCTTTAGGGATACAGACAAGAAGAGAAGATCAGGACTCCCCACCTTTCCAAGGCACTAAGACAGATTGTTTCTACTCAGATGTTTATGACGCCTTAGCAATAGATGGCAATGATTTATTTGACGCACAAGCAGATGTAGATTTAATTCCAAATTTTGATTTCCTAGGTGATATTAAGACAAGTGCCAGTTATTTATTTACAAATATTTTGGACTTAGGCACAGCGCTTGCACTTGATTTAAAACGTCATTTTGTGACTCGAGCATTTTTCCCTGGAGACTTGATCGATGCAAGGACAACTTTGATAGATACTTGGACAGATTTCGACGGTGGCGTAATAAACAACGTAGACGCAAAACTATACGAGCGACATACTTCAGACGATCCTTCTTCAGGTTCAGCTTCTTGGACCGCTTATAAGGAGATGGTTTCAGGCACTTTCAAGGGCAGAGGTTTTCAGTTCAAAGCAATTTTGACAAGTACAGATGTTAATCAAAATATTTTGATAGACGAGTTGGGATACACAGCAGAACTGCAACAAAGAACAGAGCAATCAACAGGAACAGTCGCAAGCGGCGCTGGCACAGCGACAGTGTCCTTTGGCAAAGCCTTCTTTGTGGGAACTGCCAGCCTAGGAGGCTCTAATAATTACCTCCCCTCGGTAGGCATCAATGCAATGAATATGGCAAGCGGAGACTATTTTGTTTTGGGTACGCCTACAGCAAGCCAGTTTCAAGTGACGTTTAAAAACAGCTCCGGTTCAAATATTGATCGCAATTTCACATGGTCAGCGATTGGTTGGGGTAAAGCCGTCTAATATGAGAAGGACTTTATATGTTTTGCTCGTTTCAACCTAAAATGAGCATTCTGCATACTTTGTATTTAACCTCTTGTTAAGTATAAAGAAAACCCCCGAGAACCCTTGCAGTAACTAGGATTATGGCAACTCATGATTATGTAATCGCAAACGGAACAGGAAGTGCCGTCCGTAGTGACCTTAACAACGCATTAGCGGCAATAGTCAGCAATAACAGCGCTTCAAGTGAGCCATCAACCAAATATGCATTCCAATTCTGGGCAGACACTAATACAGGGCTCCTCAAGCAGAGGAATGCGGCCAATAACGCTTGGATTGAAATAGGGACTCTGGCCTCAGCAAATTTAGGATTGGCCAAGAGCGCATCTCCTACCTTTACAGGAGACGTTTTTTATGACAACGCCACTAATGCAGGCAAAGACATTCTCTGGGACGAAAGCGACAACTCGCTCGAACTTGCAGACGATGTAAAAATTGCGTTTGGCGCGAGTTCAGATTTCTCGATATATCACAACGGTTCACATTCCAGGCTGGAGGATTCGGGTACTGGCAAAATTCAATTAGGTTCTGATACTGGGGTAGAGATTCTTACTACGAATTTTGCGACTCAGATAGCCTTATTCGATACGACTCAAATTTTATTAAAAGAGCCTGTGACCCTGACAGGTAGCAGCGGGTCTAATGTCACAGCGTTAACAAGTGCCTCTTCGGTCACGATTGATTTCAGCTTAAGCAATCATTTTTCTTGCACGATGGGACATAACATTACCTTTAATAATCCTTCGACAGAATCAGTCGGCCAGAGCGGGTCGATCACGTTGACCCAGGATGGCACGGGGAGTAGGACTGCCGCATGGGGAAGCCAATTCCTATGGGCTGGAGGAACAGCCCCAACACTTACAACTACAGCGGCTGCGGTAGACAGAATTGATTATGTTGTCGTAGCAGCGGATAAAATTCATTGTGTAGCTACTTTAGCTTTGGCATAAGTTCATGAGCTTATTTTTCAACGAAGCACAAATAGGAGCCAGCGGGGCAGGGACGACTGGTTACACTGTTGACCGTTCATTGAGATTTGATTCCTCATCTGATAATCATTTAGAGGTAACAGATACACGAACAGTTTCTACTGGAGCTTATACATTTTCCTTATGGTTTAAGAGAACAAAAGCAGGAGAAAGTCAAGGTCTATATATACAAAACGGGTCGAATACTCAGATGATCCACATTGCAATTTATTCAGATCAGATCAAATGGTATAACCACTCTGGAAGTGATGCAGATGCCGCAGTCTCTGATGGATTAATTATAGATAGCAACGCCTGGTATCACCTTGTTTGTAAGAAACCATCAGGTTCAGCCGGCACAATGTATATAAACGGGGTTGCTCAAACAAGCACATCATTCGCTACTGATATTGACGCTTTCTCAATGGAACGTCATATCGGCAACCGCGACTCTGGTTCAGGTGATAGGCATTTCAATGGTTATATCGCTGAGTTCCACGCAATAGACGGAACGGCGGTGGCACATACTGAGTTTGGCGAGACCAGTGACGATACTGGCCAATGGATCCCTAAAAAATACACCGGATCTTATGGGACTAAGGGGTTTTATCTCAATTTTTCAGATAATTCTGGAACTACTGCAACAACATTAGGGAAGGATTCTTCTGGTAATGGGAATAACTGGACTCCCACCAATTTTTCAGTTTCATCAGGTTCAGGAAACGATTCTCTACTAGATAGCCCTACGAATAATTACTGCACAGTTAATTACAACGCAGAGGTAGGAACACTCACCAACGGCGCATTAGATGTTGTAACCGGAGCTAGTTCCTATAGGCGGTGTGTTGGCACCTTTGGCGTTTCATCTGGAAAGTGGTATTGGGAAACCAAAATCATAAATTTATCAGGAGGATTGTTTACCGGAATTGGTGATCGAACTGATTATTCAACTGGTAATACTTTTGTTGCTAATCAAGCTGGGACATATGGTTGGTATAACTTTTCAACAACGACAAACAAATATGTTAATGGCTCTAGTTCAACTTATGGAAATGTATGCGCCGCAAATGATGTCATAGGGCTTGCTTTGGATCTTGATGGAGGAACCTTGGTTATGTATAAAAATGGCACGTCTCAAGGTACTGTAGCAACTGGATTGTCTGGGACTTTTGTTCCTGTATGGGGTGACGGTTCAGCATCTAGTACTACAACTTTTGAAACTAATTTCGGTCAAAGAGATTTTGTTATTAGCTCTGTTCCGGCAGGGCATAAAGCTTTATGTACATCAAACCTAACTGACCCTACAATTGTAAAAGCAAAAGATCATTTTAATACTGTTCTTTATACAGGTAACGCTACAGGACGTAATCTTGTATCTGATTTTTCTACTAATTTAGTTTGGATTAAAAAACGTTCAGGTGCTGAGTCTCACGTTTTAGCTAACAGTGTTATTGGAGCTGATAACTTCTTAAGTACTGATTCAACCGCTGCACAGAATACAGCAAGTCAGTGTGTCACTGCTTTTATTAGCACTGGCGTAACAATAGGAACGCAGGGTATTGTTAACGACAATACAGAAACATTTGCTTCATGGCATTGGAAAGAATCCGCTTCCGCAGGGTTTGATATTGTTAGCTATTCAGGTAGTGGAGCAGCACAAAATATTGCACATAGTTTAGGAGTTGCACCAGAAGTCGGAATCTTCAAGAAGAGAAACGATACCTATAACTGGTTTCTTTACACAGAGCTTTTCGATGGAAGTTTAGACTACATGCACTTAAATACAGCGACGGCAAAGGCAAACAGCACTTGGTCTACTTTATTAGATTCTGCAAGTAATATTCAAATGGAAGGAGATAGCGCCGCGCTTAATGCTAGTGGGGATACTTATATCGCTTATTTGTTTGCTTCAGTAGAGGGATTTAGCAAGCTTGGTACTTATACAGGAAATGGAAGTAGTTCGGCAGGCCCTTTCGTGTTTACAGGGTTTGCTCCAGCCTGGCTAATGATCAAAAGAGGATCAGGTGGCAGTGGAAGCTGGACTATTTGGGATCGTCAGAGAAATCCATCAAATGTATCTAAATCAGTCTTATGGTCTAATTCAAATAGCGGTGAAGACACAAATACAGATTATTCCATAGATCTTCTCGCTAATGGTTTTAAAATAAAGACTACCTATGCTGATCAAAATACAAGTGGCGATCCATATCTCTATATAGCATTTGCAGAGAATTCACTGAAGAGTGCTAATGCGAGGTAAAATTTAACTATGGCATTTCAACTCGATTCCAAGCCGCTTGCTGTTGGCGTTCCATTCACCTCTAATGGGGTTAATTACCCTGCTAACTGGTTAAGGCTCAGTACTAGCGCAGAAAAAAAAGCTATTGGCATAACAGAGGTAGCTGATCCCTCTGCATATGATCGGCGTTTTTATTGGGACGCCTCTACGGCTAAAGCTCTTGCTGATCAAGATGCTAAGGATTCAGATGGCAAATTGATAAAGGATGAAGACGGTAATCAGGTTATTAATAAAGGTCTTAAATCACAATGGGTTGCACAACAAAAAGAGGCAGCCAACAGCTTTCTTTCACAATATGACTGGTATGTCACCCGTAAAGCAGAAAAAGGAACTGCCATACCTTCTGCAATAGCTACTTATAGGGACGCAATAAGAACTACTTGCAAAACACGAGAAGATGAGATCAACGCTTGTTCTTCTACGGCAGCATTAAAAACTTTGATTGACGGCACCTACGATAAGGATGGCAAAAGAACAGCTGGCATAACACTTTGGCCTGTAGACCCAAACGCTGACTAACGATATAAACGACTAGGTAAAGGAGGTCTAGGTTCTAGTGTCTTTCCTACTAGATAGAGAGGCATTAAACAAACAAACAAAGCCGAAACCATAAGAAAGGTCGGCCCTAACGCCTTGAGAAAAGCTTCACGAAACACTAAACTCTGCAAGTTTTTGACTTGTGAGGAGTCTAATGATTAAGCGCACTCTTGTCGCTATGACCTTGATGGGCTCAGCCGCCGTTGCTGGACCTTATGTAAATATCGAGAACAATGGTTCTTGGACAAAAGAAAATTTCACTGGTTCTCAAACCGATCTGCATGTCGGTTATGAAAATAAAATCGGCGAATTTGAGTGGTTTGTTCAAGGAGGCCCAATGCTGGACAATCCAGATGACGCAGATTCTTCCACTGATTTCTCAGGAAAAGTAGGAGGCTCTATTCCTGCCTCTGAAAACCTCGACATCTATGGCGAATTTAGCTTTATTAATGCTGACGAGAATAGCTACGCAACTAAACTAGGAGCTAAATACAACTTCTAGAAATGCGTAAGATCTTAGACGCTGCTGCCTGTCTTGCTCTGCTTCTTTCAGCAGGGCTCGCAGGTGGTTCTCTCTACGGATATTTTTGGATCACTAACACCGAAAACCAAGAAAATATCAAAAAGCAATTAATGCAAAATCTTATGGGCTCGATTGATATTCCTGGCGGATTAACTGGGCCAGCATTACCAACCAAAGACCCTGCAGGAAAAGCAAAGCTACCTTCTTTTTAATTGATGGCAATTCTTAGACCTCCTAACAGGATTAGCTGTTGGAATTATCGAGTAAGAACAGTCGATAAGATTGTCGATGGTGACACACTTGATGTAACTATTGATTTGGGCTTTGATCTATCCATTCAACAACGGGTTCGAGTTGCTGGTGTGGACACTCCTGAAAAACGTACAAGGAATAAGGAGGAAAAAGCACTGGGAATAGATGCAACAAACTGGTTAACTGACAAATTAAAAGACGCGGAAGAAGATAAGCAAGAGATTATAATTCGGACAGAGTTAGACAAAGGAGCAACTGGGAAATATGGCAGATTATTGGGATGGATATACGTCGGGAATGTAAATGTCTCACTAAACGAGCAGATGATTGGGGAAGGTTTTGCTTGGGCGTATGACGGGGGAACAAAACAGAAAAATTTCGAAGAATTAAGGACCATAAGAAGGTCTAAAGGCACTTTACCTACATAAAAAATGGAAGTAAAACCAAACGGACCTCAAGAGGGGGATACTTATATACATCCCGACAATCAAGTCATGTTTTATTACACTAATGGTAAATGGGTAGACATCACAAGAAAAGATCCTTATTCACCTTTACCGAAGTCAATGGATCGTGAGCGAGATACCTGATATTCAAATTCAGGATATAGATATTCCTGGGATTCAAACGAGGATTGTTAATTACCCAATACTGACTGCGCCAGAAGTCCCTATTTCTGTACCGATAGGGTTTCCCATTATTGAGATGCCTTGCGTTGAAGTCAGAAAAGCTGAATATGAAAACGAAGCACTTCTTACAAATGATCCAGAACAAAACGTCATTTATTGCGACGGCGGCGGAGGCATTCCGACCTTTACGCCTATTAACTACACACCCGAGGAACTGGTCCTTACCGAAGAGGCAAAACCGCAAAGATATGAGGAGCCAGAAACCCCAGCATCAGAGGAACCGCCACCATCAGCCGCCCCGAAGAGCACGGATTGCCCGCCTCCTGACGCAGCAAAAATTGGGACTAAGGTTCCTGACGGGAAGGGGACGAAAGAGATAACGAGCTATCAGCTAATAGGAAATAGATGTGTCACTCAATATTCAGAAGTCTCATTTCCTCAGCAAATAGTTGATGCAATACCGAGTGTTCCTCAAGTAATTACGACTGGAACGATTGCAGTTGTCGCAACAGCCAGTGCAGCTGCTACTCCTTTTCTTCTGAAGGTTGTGAAACCCCTCGTGAAACAGGTAATAACACGGGTTCAGAAGATCCTCGGAAAAAAGGTGGTAACTCCAAATTTATCCCAGAAAAGAACCAACGCTTATCGAGAGAGGCGGAATCTCCCTCCGATGAAATGGTCTTAGAAGGAGTTTGATGTCGATGAGGCAAAACCTGTCCCATCTTTGCTTTTACAAGAACATCTTTGCAAAGCTCAAAATAAGGACTCCAAGGTGCAAACTCTATTCCTTTAAGTTTTAACTCCCCACAGTTTTTTAGCCTCGCTATATGCCAATTAAGTTGGCTATCTGTTATGAATTGTTTCTGCCTTGCTATTTGAGTATCAGCTGCTTCTTTACACCTACGTTGCAAAGATCCATCTAGTGGAATAGAAAAGGTCATCGAAAAACCAAGATTTAAAGCGTGATTATCTTTCTGCCCCGTTCTGTTTTGTGTGTAATGAGTAATGTCTCCTTCATCATTATATTGTGGTTGAGAGTACCAATATTCTCTAGGACTTGAGTAGGTGTGACTGTCGGTTAAGAAGGGAGAAAAAGTAAGCATAGGCCCCTGACAGACTATATTCCCGCCCATTTGATTCTGTATAAGATTTCCTTGCAGAGATTGTATGGCCATATTAGTTACGCTGCCTGAACTATTAGCAACGGGCGCGGCTGTCTGTGAAGTCTGGGCTAATACTTTTGCTGGACTAAGTAATAATAAAATTACTGCGAGAATACGCTGGTTGTTTCTGTGGTGGATTGTATATTTGTGGTGCGGTTTATGGTTGTATAGTTTGAAAGACCTGGGCCAACATATGTCTCGACAAATTGGAAGGGTTCCCCTGGCCGTGTGAGAGTCACGTTGGGTTTCGTGTTTAAGTTGGAACCTGTCCACTGGTAAGAAGTGCCATTTACTGTTTGATTAATAGTTGATGGATTAGGGGATATTGTAGAACCATCAATTGTGAGATTTGTTCCGTTTAACGAATACGTATGACCTGTGTTGTAATCATGTGATGTGATTGTTTCAGACACAATGCTAGTGGTATTAGTAACTGCTGTCATGCTGCCAGATGTAAAATTTGGCACTACAGGCACTGCAAGGGCTCTGGCTGGGGTTAATGCTATAAATAACAGGACTAGTTTTCTCATACGTTCGGATTAGACAGTCCCATCCACAGAAGAAAGAGAATAAATAGTATTACTAGAATCGTGAACCAAACCATCAGTCCCCTACGTAGGTCTCAATGATGCTTGTCGCAGTGCATGAACTACCCGCGCCCATTGTTCCTCCGCAAGTGTGAACTCCAGAAGTTAGAGAAGTGATCGTTCCACCTGTAACTCCGCCTGATCCTGTAACCGTCGATCCCAGCGACGGAAGCGATCCAACCACACCACTACTAACAGTAGTAGCAGATTGAATTGCATCACCTTGGGTTAGTGTTTCATTGACACTAAATGCCGAGCCTGCTGTCGTTACAGCAAAATCAGTATCTATATATGCAGGCACACCTGAAGTGATAGAGCCGACGTTTAATCCTCCTATGGCTCCAGATGTTGTAGTCCCTGAAATTGTTGTGCTTGGAGTTACGTTGGAACCTGAAACTGCATAAGTAGTCCCAACGCGATTCGCTGAGGAATAAGCCGCATCAAGCTGAATCGTTGCACTACTTTTTATAGAGTGCCGCATGTCTGCATAGCTCGGAGCTGCTACTGTAAACAGAGTGAGCGCCAGCAGGTTCCATCGTTTCATCCGTCTGCATGTGAAGTGATGGAATTTTTTCTTTTTCATAGGTAAGCCTTTGAAATGTTGGTTGCGAATCCGATAACAGTAACAGCAGCGGCTATCACAGCAGCGGCTCCGATGACGTATTTCTCGACTACTTTAAGACGTTCACGTAAGTCCTCGAGTTTTTCTTCTAGTCGTTCAACTTTTAATTGGAGAACTACAAGTTTTGTTTCTTGATTTGCATCAAGAGATAGGGCTTCATTAGACATTTTTCTTAGGCTCAATTAGTTGTGCATCTACTATTTTTATAGGAGTTTCTACCCGTATTATTTGATAACCAGCACCTTCGTTATTCTTAGACATCATAACTTGCATTTCCTTCTTGGTCATTGGCTTCTCGTCATCTGAATCATACGTGCCATCGCCTCTCTTTTTAGCTGATTCTAAACCAAAACTGGCGATTGCTCCCGTAAATACACTTGCAATAAAAGTTATGTCCTTGGGTTCTGTTTTTCCTACCCCAGGAATAGGCACATAGTTAAGAGAAATGATAAAGCCACTCCAAACGACTACACCTAGTCTGACAAATGTCGAGAGGATCGTTAATTCCTGTTCTTTATTCCCTAAGCCTTCTTTGATCTTTCCTATGGGGCCTTTTTTCTTCTCAGATGGTTTAGGGTCGTCCATAATTAAGAAACAATCTGCCTCAGATTAGATGCCAGATGTAACCGCTGCAATTATCGGAGCTGTTTCAAGCGCATTACTCTTTACCCTCGCCAATATTTCTAATCGTCGAGAAAGAGATATTCGTGAACTCTTTCATCGTATTAATGCTTTAGAAAAAGAAATGGCTCGCCTTGAAAAACCTCGAAGGTTAAGAGGGCTATAAACAGCAAAACCCTCCGACACCACGACAATCGGAAGGTTTCACTTGGCTGGATGGGGAGGGGCAGCAAGCTAAAAGTAACGATCGGATCTATTCTTAGCAAGTAGTTCAATTACTTATCATGAAAGATCTGCTAGCTAATCCTGCTACTTGGATTGTATTAACGGCTATTTCTGAATTGATTGGTTTGTCAAAATTGAAGAGTAACTCTATTGTTTCATCGCTAAAGGATGCAATCATGTCTCTTAAGCCATCTCATAATGACACTGACACATGACAAGTAGTTATGAAGCCGACTGGCGAAAGGAGCTAGAGGAAAATCAGAAACGTGTGAAATTACAAGACATTTGGTATGTAGAAGATGGTAGGCATGAGCCTAATCATCCGAAACATGGTCTTTATACAGGTCTTGCTCAGTTGGCGAGGGAAGGGAAGCTTGCTGGCGTTTTAGCAGATACAAATCAATCAGTTGATCCTTTGAATAATGAGAAGTAGTTTCAGCTAAAACTCGGAGTTGTCGATTTGGGAGAAGCCTCAAAAAATGTCGATAACCTTCCTTTGGATCAGGAGATCGATAGACAAATAAAGAGCCAACACGATCAAGAAAATTCAAAACCCTTATGTCTTTGTTCTCATTGTATTGAACTGAGAAATCAGCAGATCCGTCATGGAGAATGGCAAATATTAAAAAGTTTGTAGTTATTCGTTAAGATAGGACTACTCAAAGCGCGGAGGATGTTATGCCACCGACCATCGAGAGAGATTACAGTCGTATTCGGCAAATCCGAGAAGAAGTTTCGACTTGTGATGATCCATATAATTTGCTTGCTGAATTTGTTTATGAGAATGAACGTTTACGTGAACAATTAGCAAGAGTAAAATCAGGGATGTGTCGATGTGATTAACAGATGTATGAAGGAACTACAGCCTGGGCACAATGGATGATTGTGGAACCTTCATTAGAACAGGAATTTAAACTTGAATCTGAGGCCAATGCAATTAAAGAAGATGATCAGCATGAAGAAATTGCTGAATTATGTGCAAGACTTTCGAAACAGAATTGGTATCAGCAACAGTTAATTAAACAAGCTGCTGAGCATATTATGCACTTAGAGGCTCAAATAGCTTGTATGGATTTAATTTCAGAAATACCTGATGCTCCATGGTGGAGACGTTTATTTAGAAAGGCATAAGTCTTCTAGCTTGCAAAAAGGCACTTATATCCTTTTCCGATTTGAATTTCCTTTGCTTTCGGATAGAGCGTTTCGACAATACGTTTTGCACTTTTTTTACTGCCAGCGCAGACGTTGCCAATAATGTTCCGCTGATTAGATAAGGCAATGTCGTAGGGGTAAAAGAGTGTTGGATTGATTGACGAATCATCATTTGCGTACTGTTGAGCGGAAAGTTTTGCCTCCTCTTTCACGGATAAGATCTTTAGAGTGACTGAGCCGTTTGGAGTAATACGAACTCTCCGCTCTTCCAGGCAAGTAGAATTCATCGGTCTTAAGGCATCCCAGGCGTTCAAGTTCCCAGAATGCCTCCAATTCTATTCCGGCCATTTTTAAAAGGGAGGAGCTGCAACAGAGTCTGAAGCAGTTTCTGTCTTTTGTGCTGAAATCAAGCCAGAAATAAACTTAAATTCAGGATTCTTCTGTGATTGACGATTCCATGCAACCACGTTGATTTTGACAACAGGATCGCCGTTATAGTTATCCTCTCCTGGTTGAGCCATAAGCCATTCCGCAAGTTTCACGGCTTCGGCAAGCTCAATTTCAATGTTGCCTGTTTTGTCAGGGCTGCGTTCTGATTTTTTTTCTTTAGCGTCGAACATAGTGAGTTTGCCGACGAAAGCATTTTCAAACTGTGGCATTTTCTTCAAGGATGGCGTAGTGGGATTTAACAATTTCGTTGACTAAAGATGATTTAGTGCAACGGTTGTCGGTCATGTAGCGAAGTTGGACTTCACGTTCAAGAGCGTTGTTCGCTTCTGGATCAAGCATGACCTGAACACGTTCTTTTTTGTTCATATGATTGTTTTGAGTTCTTCAATACATGTTTTTAGTTGTCCAATGGTCATTTGCGACAATTTTGAGCCTTCTCCAGAGAGATCAAATTGAGTTGCTTTATCTGCGACCCACGCGATCTGCTCTTCTTGAGTTTTGAATTTAGTTTGAATAAAGCCAACCACTTCAGCAACCAAGTCTGTTTTGGAAGTTGATTGCTTTTTCTTGGTAACAGGTGGTTTTAGTTGACATTCAGGTTGAACGTCTACTTTTTCACCTTCTTCTTTTTTGATTTCAGTAATCTCTTCATCAGCCCATAATTCATAAGCAAGACCGAAAGTAAAAGCAGCGCAAGCACATAATGCGCGTCGATGTGAATCGGTGAGAGCCCTTGAACTAATTTTTTCTAGCTTTATTGGCATGTTCCGATTGTCCATGATCGGGAACGGAAACAACGGCATGTTCCCATGTTCTTCTTCCCCGAAATAACACATCAAATAGCCAGTACCGTCTGGAGCCTCCCATACATAATTGCCGTCTTGGGAAGCAAGATAAAAATACCAACCAGGCGCATGTTCTCGTAAGAGCTGAGAGGTTTTAGCCCAAGCGATATAAGACGCTTTAAACGAGCCTCCGCCTTTTTGATATATGTCATCTTTTTTGATGACGCCTGCAAGATTTGGAATGGTCATTTCTTTGGATAGCTACTTCAGTATCAGCGTATGTGAGCATGATGTCAACTGCGTATATGAGTCTAAAGAGACTTATTTTTTAGCCTTGACAGCGATACGCATAGGTGGCACATTTAGTGCGCCTTCGATGAGATAGACCACACATCTAGTGTGTCACCAATGCTATTCAGTATCATGCCTAAAATCAACGTCGTAATTAGCGACGCACAACACATTTGGCTACTAGCCAACAGTGACAAGCTTCGAACAAAGTCAGCCATCGTCAGAGATCTCATTGAGTCTGAAATGAGAAAGCTTGACGAACCCGTTAGACTACCCGCGTACCGTGTCGGTGCGGGAGAAGAACTCACAAAGGATGAGAAGTTAAAACTTCAAATTGAGGAAATAAATCATCCTTCAAATTCTTCCCAGAAAATTTTTCCTCCTCTGAAACTATTGGGGGATGATGTCGGGAGGGAGTCTGAGGGAACCCCTAAGAAGGGACCAAGCAATAAAACATCCTCACTCCATAGCATCGCTGCTCGAAAAAAAATTGCACCTGAAAAATTAAAGCCTTTTTGGGACAAAATCGAAGCGTTTTGGAAGGTCAAAAAAGGAAGTAAAAGTCTCCAAGCTTTTACCCTTCAACTGACTGAACTCGAAAAAATTCTTGACGACCTTGGAAAAGATATTTTGATTGAACAGCTAGACCTTGCTTGTTTGTCTGGTACATGGAAAGCCATTAACCATAAAAGGACAGTTCAGTTCTTGGAGACGGCAAAGAAAAATAAGCCTGAACCTGAAATGAAACATCCTGCTTACAAGGTCTATACCGCTGAAGATCATGAAACGTCTACGTCTAACCCTGTATTAAAGGAGCTTTTCTAATGCTGACTGATTTACCTCTTTTTAAAACTACAAAATCACCGAGCAAACTAAAAGCTCAATGGCTGAAATGTAAAGCTGACAATCCTGATCTGCTTCCTCAGTTAGCGCGTTTGGCTCGTGAATTAAAAGCTTGTGGTCATTCTCGTTATTCGATGGATGGCTTATTCCATATCTTGCGTTGGGAAACAAGAACTACTACAGGTGATCTTGGATTAAAAGTCAATAACAATCACACTGCTTTCGCGGCCCGTGACTTAATGACTATGTATCCAGATTTAAATGGCTTCTTTCAACTTCGACAACAAAAACCACATGGAAACTGGGGGCAAATTTTCTAATGAAACCTGCATTTGATCGATCATCCATTATTAAAACTCTGAAAGATGGAGTTAAAAAAGGTCTTTGGACTATTGAAGATCTTGATACTCCTAGTCCAGGTTGGATTATGTCTAGCAATGTCTCAGGTGTGACGCAGTTTGGAAACAGATCTGCGCTTACATTCGACATGCTCCCTAAGCATCTAAATCTTTTACGTGAATCAGAGGCAAAAGAACTAACTGATCTCGAATCAATGGGTACTACTAAGGAGACTGAATTCAATGCCTGAAGGTCCAACTCCACTCCCTCTCATTCAGTGCAATCCTGGTGATGAGCCTCGTTATTATTGGAATGAGAATAAACCTAAATTGAAATACGCTTCTGTTACTGCAATCCTTTCAGCTACTCAACCTAAAAGTGCTAAAGCTGCTTTAAGGAAATGGAGTGAAAATATTTCAAAACAAGGTGGTGATCCTCAAGAAACATTGAAAGAAGCGGCAAAACGTGGAAGTGATGTACATCAATGGATTGAACCTTGGTTACTTAAACGTAATCCCGCAATTCCTGAACATATACGTGATTGGTGCTTACACATCAAAGCTGCTCCTTTATGGGATTACATCGATTACGTGATTTGCACTGAGCAATCAGTTTGTAGTGATCAAGGCATCATTCCTTATGCAGGAACTTTTGATGGCCTTTTTAAAATTGGAGATGAGACAGTCTTATTTGATTTAAAAACTAAAGGTGAAGGCAAGGGCGAACCATCAAAAGCAGTTTGCAATGAAGCTTTGTGCCAAATGCAGGCATATCGCGTTTGTTTAAAGGAAAATCATGGGATTGAGGTAGATCGTTTAATTGCTTTATACGTCTACCCAGACAGACCTTCATTTCCAGTGTTCGCGGCAAAAGAAGATTTGTCGTATCACGAAATGAAATGGCAAAAACGCCTCCAAGAGTACTCCGATCTTCAAAGCTAATGCCTCAAGAACTAACCCAGCGTCAACGTCTTTTGAAAGAATTAATTGCTGAAAGAGATCGGACTAAATCAGTGCTTGATCGGATTAAAACACTTCCAGAAGATGATATTGACTTAAATCATTTTCAATCGATGAATGGCATATGTGCCTCTATGGCAAATAATCATGAGGTATTGCTTCGGGAATATTACAAAATTACTAAACCTGTTGACTAGACCTATAGGTAGTACTACTCTCGAAGAGTAATTCAATCGCGTTATGGACGATCCTAACGATTTCTGGTTTGAACCTGTTGAAGGTATTTACATGCGTTCCTCTGATGGACGCTGGGTTGACATCAATACTGAAGCCTTGAAAAAGAAGTCTTCTCCTTGGCAAAAAGTAAAAACTTTTATCTCTGCTTTCTTTGGACATCTAAAAGATGGTTGATCTTTCAGAGCATTACAAAACACAAGCTCAAGAATTTTTAGATCAACTCATTGAACTCAAAGCACGCAAGGCTGCTCTTGAAAAAGACATCAAATTAGTTGAAAGCAAAGTCTCTATTGCTTTTGCTAATGGTGATCTTGATTATTTAAAAGTTGAAGGCAGTAATTCTAGTCTTCAGTTAGGCACTGTTATCGCTGTTTTTAATCCAGGTCGTGATACCTACGATTACAGCAATTGCTTTGAAATTAAACAAAAAGAAGCTGATTTAAAAGCCTTAAAACAAACAGCTCAGTCTGTCGGCTTGGCTCCTAAAAAAACTGGCTCCCCTTTCTGGACTATTCGCTCATGGACTTCACAGACAAGCAAAAGCATCTCGAAGAAGTGATGAAATTCAAAGGACTGCAAAATGCTGTTACTAAACAGCGATGGGCTGAACTTCTTAAAGAAGGTCAAGAGTGGGAGGTGATTCAAGAGCAACTGCAACTTGGAGCTACCAACGTCTCTGAACTTGCTGGTGTTGTTCTTGCTTCTACTAGTTCAATGATTGAAGAGTTAAATAAAATTGATCTTCGACTTCAACGTATCGAAAAGACTCTTGACCTGGAAACCTTAGATGATTGATGAGATGATCGAAAGAGCTGAGAGACGTATTGCTGAATTACGCCTTCTCATCTTCTACTGGAAAAAACAAAAGGAAAAATTATGAGGCATCAATGCCCAAAATGTAAGTTTTGTGATTTTTCAGTCGCTAAAACTTGGCCGCATGAAAGTTACACGATCAGACAGTTGAAATGTCAGCATTGTGGCAACAATCTTTTTTCTCGTGAATACATCATGGAAAAGGCAGAATATAAATGGGTTAGAGAAGGAAATAAGTGTTGGCCTGATCTTCGATGATTCAATCAATTTCTTGGAAAACTATTGGGGAGGCAGCTCCTCAAGGAAGTAAACGTTATTTAGGACGGGGCATCATGGTCGAATCGAGTAAAGAGTTACCCATTTGGCGAGAGCAACTTATCAACGATATTATTGCTGCTGCAAATGGAATTACTTTTAATTCTGGAGTTCAAGTTACTTTGATTTTTAAATTCCCTCGTCTTAAGGCTCATCTCAATTCAAAGGGAGATCTCAGACCAACAGCGCCAGTATTTAAAACGACTAGACCAGACATCGATAAACTTTGTCGTGCGGTCTTAGATGCTATTACTCTTTCAGGAGTTATTCGAGACGATGCTCTTTGTTTCTCGATTGAAGCTCAGAAGATGTATTGCGATATAGGAGAACCTCCTGGTGTGATCGGAACAATTACAGAACTTTCTATTTGAAAAATGAAAATTTTTGCTTTTATTGGACAGTGCCCAAAATGCAAGGCTAATGCTGCAAGTGTGGTCTTAACAAAAAAAACAGAAGAAAATCAAATTATCCGTCGTAGACGATGCCATCAATGCGGACATCGCTGGTACACCCTTCAGTATCCAGAAGTAGAAATTGCTTCTGATACCTTGAAATGGGTTAAAGGTGGATCAACCATTAGTTATATTCCGAAATCTATTGCTGCGTCATAGATAAAGGTGTATAATTAAGGAGCGATTGGATGCCGCCTCTTCCCTGTTTCAAGTTTCAGGGATGGGGCGGTTCCTTTTTGCGAGCTTATACTGGGTTCATGGCTATAGCTGAAGTTACGTTTCGACCTGAAGAATTAATTGGGAAGGTGAATGAACTTGAAAAAGTCATTCTTCCTAATATTCTTTTTAAGTCTTTGAATCGGGCTGTTTTTCGTACCAGCAGGGAAGAGTTGAGGGATGCTGCTAAAAATACTTTCACTCAAACTGTTCCTTTCACTCTGAAATCATTTCTCTATGATCGACCAGTCCAAAGAGGTGACAATTTAGAGAGTCGTATTTATATCCGTGATGATGCTCCTAAAGGTAATGCTCCTGCTGATTATTTAGGGCCTCAAATTACTGGTGGTCCTGTTTATAGAACGAGATTTCAAAAAAGATTAGAAAGCAAAGGGATTATTGGCTCATTCAGTGGCAAATATATGGTTCCTAATATTGTTGGTAGAGGACGTCTACCTAAAGGGGAATATACAAGGGCTTTATGGGGAATAAGGGCAATGGAAGACGTAAGAGTTCAAGGCCCTATGAATAAAAAAAGAGGTTACAAGACTTCTGGTACTTATGTATGGGTTCCTCGTAATTTAGCTGATTTAGCCAGGGGAGATGATGGGATAAGGGCTCATGCTGGAAGGATCAGGGGATTGAATAAACGTGATCCTGGAAAACTCCCTGCTGCTGGTATTTATAAAGTAATGGCTGGTGGATTAAGACAAGTATTTATAGATGTTCCTAACGTTCCTATTGTTCGCAGGAAGTTTGATTTCTATGCTGTTGCTGAAGATAGTATTCACGATACTTTTAGAGAAGAATTACTTAGAAATTTAAAACGTATTTAGTTCTGGCAAGCATTGGGTTTAAAATTTAAAAAGTTCTGGCGACCTTCCGGTTTAAAGGGTGAAGTTCTGGCAAGCATCCGGTTTAAGGCCCTTTGTGTCACAGCTCCTTCCCGGTTTAAGAGGTATATTTTTAATTGATAATGAGAATCACTTGCAATAACTTAAGGTGTTGATCAATACCTCTTAATTATTGACAATGAGAATCAAAGGCAATAAGAAAACCCCTTACAAAGCCTTACAACCAGGCTAGAAGGGGTTAAAAGGGGTCGCTTTTTCAGTAGTTATTTAATGTAACAAAGTATTTCAATCTAGTTAATGCCTCCTATATATAGGGCTATTGGAATTATTGTTAGATCGAGGCGAAAAACCTCATCCAATCGCAACTATCTAATGAAAACCATTTCGTTTTCTCTGAATGATAAAGATTATTCTTTATTGTCCAGAATTGCTAAGGCTGATCAGCGCAGGTTGAAAGATCTAGTTTATTTGTCTTTAGGTGCTGGGCTTGATTTTCTTTTTTGTGAGACTCGTGTTGCTATTGAAAGGCAAGATGACGAATACACACAAGAAGAAATTGAGCAAAAATCTAAAAATGAAGAGCTAGAAAAATCTGAAGGCTGGGACGATCTCTCCTATGAAGAGCAAAAGGAAAAAGGTAAAAAGCACGTTTGCCCTTTTCTTTCAAACTATGAGAGAAAAGAAGACGGCAGCGGATACCATGATCCTTTGATCGATCCATTAGCCGAGCGAATCAAAAATTATGCATTTGAAAATGATGTATAAAATTATTCGTTTCTATTTCAACCGCGAGGGATACAGAAGGACCATTAAAAAAGGTCTCACCCTTGAGCAAGCTCAAGCCCATTGCAACGACCCGGAGACCAGTTCAAGCACTTGCACACTTCCCGCAAATGTAAGAAGGACAAAA